>ERZ772818.711-NODE-711-length-33392-cov-4.312626_pt1 | contig 33392 bp, 63 predicted proteins | sample MGYA00580837_ERZ772818 | MGnify/ENA primary metagenome ERZ772818 (study PRJEB29015, sample SAMEA2737671) | human gut metagenome | biome: human gut; feature: human-associated habitat; material: faeces | place: China | collected 2012 ...
AGCACCGCAGTCAGCTACAGCATCGCAGTCAGCGGCAGCAACGCAGTCAACGGCAGCAACGCAGTCAACGGCAGCTATGGAATTCGAAATTGCAGAGGGGTTTTTCGTTCTTTGTTTTGTTCAAATAAAGATGGAATTTCTCACTATATTTTTAATAAGAAGTCAAATAAATATCGCGTAGAAGAAGTTTTGTGTAAAATCAGAGAATTTAATTGGATACCAGAATTTTCAAACTGGTATGGAATCAAAGGGAATAAAGAATGGTGGGCGTTTTGCTTCCCTCAACTGCAATATGTTGATAATGATATAGCTTGGAGTAAAATGCCCCAAAATATGCTTGACTATATCAAAGAACTCCCTGAATTTAATGAAGCCGTATGGAAAGAACTCACAAAGAAGTAATTCCAGTCATTTCAAAGAAAGGGGAAGAGAACCATGCGAAAAAGTAAAATCTATCGGGAAGCGGCAGTTTCTGTGATCAATGCAGGCCATCTGACGGCGTATGACAAACTGGAAATTCTGGAGGTTCTGTTGAGTGATCGGAACCTGGCAGAGTACAGCGAGTCCAGGGAACGGGAAGAGCAGAATGTTCCGCTGCAATGAGTGTGGGGAAGAATTTGACGCCCCGGAATATTACATAGAATACCACGGCGATGCATCGGCTCCGGGTGAACGCTGGGCGGTATGCCCGCGCTGTGGGGATACGGACTTTGAGGAAATCCTGTATTTTGATGAGGTGTAACAATGGAATTTGAAAGCGGTGTGCGCAGCTATATTAAAGCTTCGGCAACGGTCATCGTATCTTTCCCGGTAGATTATAAGGGGAACGCAGCTATATGCTGCACCCAATGCCCGTATCTACGCAGGCAAAGCCGTGTCTGTGCGCTCAATGGCGCGCTGGTGGCGTACCCGGAACACTATGTGGGCCAGCATTGCCCGCTGAATTTTATCGGAGAGGAAGAAAACAATGGCGGTCTATGAAAAACTGATGTCCATTCAGCAGGAACTAAAAGCGCCGAAAGGGCAGTACAATGCGTTTGGCAAGTACAGCTACCGCAGCTGCGAGGACATCGTAGAGGCGGTGAAGCCGCTGGCAGGAAAGGTTAAGGCTGTTCTGACGATTACAGACCGGGTAGAGCTGGTCGGCGAGCGGTACTACATCATTGCTACCGCTACGCTGATGGATGCGGAAACCGGGGAGAAGATCAGCGTGACTTCTCAGGCACGGGAAGAGGACAGCAAAAAGGGAATGGACGCCGCGCAGGTGTCCGGAGCAGCCAGCTCTTACGCCCGGAAATATGCCCTCAACGGCTTGTTTGCCATTGATGACACGAAGGACAGCGACGCAACGAACACCGGCGCTGCTACACAGAAACCGCAAAGGACATCCCCCACACTCTGTAAAGATTGTGGTGTGGAGATCCGGAACGCGGCAAAGAAAGACGGAAGTCTGTGGGCAGCAAAGGACATTGCTGCATACTCTGCGCGGCGTTTCGGGCGTGCTCTTTGCCCAGATTGCCAGCGGAAAGCTTTTGCAGCGGAGAGCGCACAATGATGATTCTAACCGTTACCGATGAAAAAATCAGCAGCGAGGACGGCGCGGTATGGCTGTGCCTGAAAGTGACAGACCCCGCTGCAGCCCGGCGGTTCTGTATGGCGCAGGACAAGCCCGGCATCGTCTACGATGTGGAGATCAAGGCGCATAAAGACAAACGGAGTCTGGATGCTAACGGCCTTTACTGGAGTCTGGTAGGGGGGCTGTCAAAGGCTGTTCATGAGAAACCAGAAGCGATTTACCGAAGCCATATCAAAGATATCGGGAACTACGAAACGCTGTGTATGCAGAAAGGAGCGCTTGAATCCTTCAAAGAACGCTGGTGCAGCAGGCATCTTGGTCGCATGGTGGATACGAGGGCATCCAAACTCCCCGGTTGTGTTACAGTGTTGGCCTATTATGGAAGCAGCGATTTTGACAAGCAGCAGATGTCGCATCTGATCGACAATTGCATCCAGGACTGCAGGGCTGTTGGTGTGGAAACCATGCCTCCGGATAAGATCGCGCTGCTGAAAGAAGAATGGGGGAAATAAAGTGCGCAATGAATACAACATGAAGCTGGACGGGAATGGCTATGCTAAGTCTATTCTTCAGGAAGGCTCCTGCTGTCACCTGTGCGGGCGCAACGGATCGATGGATAAGTTAGACCGCCATGAGGTATTCGGCGGCCCTGACAGGGCGAAAAGCAAGCGTTATGGGTTATGGGTTCTGCTATGCCATGACCGCTGTCACCTGAACGGAGTACATAAAGGGGCAAGCCTTCGTGTCCCGCTCCAACGGGAGGCGCAGATGGCTGCTATGAAGAAATATAAATGGGATACCGATGAATTTATCCGGATCTTTGGAAGGAGTTATCTTTGAATGCTGAATCATATTACGATCATGGGCCGATTGGCGAAAGACCCGGAGCTGCGCAGAACACAGGCTGGCGTTCCGGTAGCGTCGTTCCGGCTGGCAGTGGAGCGGGATTTCAAGGACACGCAGACAGGCCAGAGGAGCGTTGACTGGGTCGATGTAGTGGCCTGGCGCGCGACGGCAGAGTTCGTCAGCCGATATTTTGCAAAGGGCCGTATGGCAGTTGTGGATGGCCGCCTGCAGATGCGCGAGTGGACGGACAAGGAAGGAAACAAACGAGTGTCCGCAGAGGTCATTGCGAGCAGCGTTTATTTTGGCGACCGCGGAGAAGAATCCGGCCAAAACGGATTGCATAACAGCAGTGTTTCCGACAGTGTATCTGGCAGTGAAACAGGCAGCGGAATCATCCCTATGGATGATTCAGGAGACGGAGAACTTCCGTTCTAAAAACGGGAAGTGAGTGAGCGAAATTGACTTATATTGACTACCTGAACGCGTTCAACCGGCGTGTCGAACATGGTCACTTATCCCCCACCGCACAGTTGCTGTACTTCAAACTCCTTGATGTATTCAACGTGTGCGGGTGGCCTGAGTGGGTCTCAGTAGATAACTTCCGGCTTATGGGCATGGTACAGGTCGCAAAGAAAGATACATTATGGCGGGCAAGGGACGCGCTTGTGTCCGGCGGCTTCATCGAGTACCGCAAAGGGAAAAAAGGCACCCCGTCACAGTTCAAACTCATACAATTAGATCAGTGTTTCTGGTCCGTTTTTGGGGTTGAATGCGGGGTCGAATGTGGGGTCGAAAACGGGTCGCAAATGGTACCCCATAATAAGACTAAGACTAAGACAACCCCCCAGAAAGAAAAACCCCCTACGGGGGTAAAAAGAAAGACGCCCCCTATCCCGACGCAGGAAGAAACCGGATTCAGCGCCGTGCTTCAGTCGGCGTTTGAGGAATGGCTGGCTTATAAACACGAACGGAAGCAAGAATATAAGCCCCGCGGGCTGGCAGCGCTGCAGAACAAAATCCGGGAAGCGGCGTCTGCTTACGGAGATAAGGCAGCAGCGAACTGTATTCTGGACTGCATCGCCAGCAACTATCAGGGGCTGTTCTTTGACCGGATCAAGGGAGAAATGAAAGGCATGGGCGACGATGATTACTGGAAACTCTGACGGCCCTCTGGTATTCCGCCCGGAGATGATGGATCCTTCTGCATCCACCGGCCTGTGGTGGTGTGCCACCGCGGAGGATGCGCAGGCGGTTGGGACGAACGCGGTGTGCCTGTCCCTTCTGGCAAAATGGTCGGATCTGGAGCCGTGGAAGGAATGGGTGGAACAGTTCCCGTACATACTGCTGGCCGTCCCTCCTGGGCCGAAGCAGGAGGAGATTGCGGAGGAGCTGCAGAACCGGTTTTTTACTCCGGTTATGGTCCCGAAGCCGAAGGCGTTCCGGGGCTGCGCCACGCTGAAAGAGCTGTGGGACAATGGGCGTTTCAAGGCGATGGACAAGCTGCTGATGGAAGCCGAAGAGCTGCCGGTGCAGGGCCTGTTGAACCTTGCCGATGTGGATACAACGAAACGGAAAAACGCCCGGCGCGTGGTGTCCGGGATCCCGGAGCTGGACAAAGCCATCGGGGGATTCAGCGGGGGCGCTCTGTCGGTCTGGACGGGGAAACGGGGCGAAGGGAAAAGCACATTGCTGGGCCAGATCCTGCTGGATGCGGTGAATCAGGGGCGGAAGGTATGTGCCTATTCCGGAGAGCTCCCGAAAGAGGATTTCAAAATGGGCCTGCTGCAGCAGGCGGCCGGATATCTGCATGTGAAGCGCCGGGAAGACGCTGTGAGCGGAAGAGTGTTTTATGACATTGCTCCCTCCGTGCTCCCTGCGATCAACGCATGGTGGAACGGGAGATTATTCCTGACCGATATCCAGCGCAAAGATGCGCACGACGAGGCAAATATCATGAAGATCTTCGAGTACGCTTATCGCCGGTACGGATGCGATGTGTTCCTTGTGGACAACATCATGACCGCAGAGCTGAAAGACGAGGCGCAGCTTGGGTTCTGGCGGGCACAATCGTCCTTTACCGGGCGGCTGGTGGCCTTTGCAAAACGCCTTGACGTGCATGTGCATCTGGTGGCGCACCCCCGCAAGACCGGGGATAAGCCGCTGGAGGCAGACGATATTGGCGGATCCAGCGATATTACGAACCGCGCAGACAACGTGTTCAAGGTCGAGCGCGTCCCAGAGGACAAAGTAGGGGAGGCGGGCTATTCCTCCCTGCTGACGATCTTGAAAAACCGTGAATTCGGCGCAAGGGCTCGGATTGGGCTGGAATATAACGAGCCGTCCAAGCGGCTTTATCAGGCGGGCAGAAGCCCGGCAAAACAATATTCGTGGGAGATGATGACATGACAGGGATGGACGCCTATCTTGCAGGAGGTGAAGATGCCATTTGAACAGCAGGCAAAAAGGAAAGCGCGGCGAGTTGGAATGGGCGAGGTTTTGCAGAGAACATGGATATGTGTGCCGCAGAACGGCCCAATACTGCGGCAATACCGGGGAAGCTTCAGATGTGGTTGGCCTTCCGGGAATCCATCAGGAAGTGAAACGTGTAGAGCGGCTGAACCTCGAAGACGCAGTATGTCAGGCAGTGCATGACTGCGCAGGAGAAATTCCAATCGTAGCACATCGTAGGAACCACCACGATTGGCTTGTCACGATGCGCGCAGAGGATTGGTTCCGCTTGTACAGGGAGTTTGAGTGCAATGAAAAGGCAGGAACTGACGATGTCGGAGAGAAGTGAGATCGCGAAGCGTTACCTTCGACATGAAAGCACCGCGGAGATTGGCGCTGTTTTGGGGTGTTCTGCCGAGACGGTGCGTCGTATCTTGAAAGCTGACGGCATTTGGCTAAAAGAAAAGGCGGTTTTGTACGATACGCCGAAGCAGATCCGCATGTGCTTGCAGTGTAAAAAGGATGAATGCACAAATTGCATCGATACAAAAAGGAGAATGTGTAGAAAAGGAGATAAGCTTTGTGAAATGTGAGTTATATCATGATAATTTTCAGAATTTTAAGCGATATGGGATCCCCAAAGCGCAGCTGGTGATTGCAGATATTCCGTATAACATCGGATCGAATGCCTATGCCAGTAACCCTATGTGGTATAAGGGTGGAGATAACAAAAACGGGGAAAGCAAACTGGCAAAGCAGAGTTTCTTCCACACGGATGGAAATTTCAAAATTGCGGAATATATGCATTTCTGTAACCGACTTTTGAAAAAAGAACCACAAGAAAAAGGTCAAGCCCCGGCCATGATTGTATTCTGTGCATTTGAACAGATGCAGACGGTGATTGACTACGGGAAGCGATATGGCTTTTTACATAACTACCCTCTGTTCTTTGTCAAGAATTACTCCTCGCAGGTGTTGAAAGCCAATATGAAGATCGTTGGCGCCACAGAGTTTGCCGTAGTGTTGTATCGAAACAAACTTCCGAAATTCCGTAATAACGGACATATGGTATTCAATTGGTTTGAATGGCGCAGGGACAGTTCCGGGGATTACCCAAAAATCCATCCGACCCAAAAGCCTGTTGGATTGCTGAAGCGGTTAATCGAAGTTTTTACAGATTTGGGAGATATAGTGATTGACCCATGCGCTGGGAGCGGCTCTACACTTCGGGCTGCTTATGAATTGGGGCGAAATTCTTATGGGTTTGAAGTGGATAAAAAATTTTACGATTCGGCAAAGAAACAGATGCTTGCTCCGCTGTTTGAAGAGAAAATGCAGATGGAGATCGAATTATGAGTATGGATAAAAATCAACTGCTGCAAAGGCTGTGAAAAACGTTCGGTGGGATGTCATAGCGCATGCCCGGAATACCGGTTGGAGCGGGATGCGTTGACGAAAAGGAATGAACTGCAGATCCAAGCGTCCCTTGCCCGCCATGATCGGTACTATGCGGACCATTTCAACAAAGCCAGGAAAAAAGCGAAGTATGTGAACGGCCTCAAGAGCAAGACGCGGTATTGGTGAAATGGATTGAAGAAATTGGAGGAATCAATATGAACACACTGATGATTTTTGATTGGGACAAAGCTGCAAGGCTTATCAGAGAAAGAAAACCAGAATGTGCGGGTGCTGGTCTCCGGGGAGATTGGGAGTATACCGGTGGAACGATTTATGAGTCTGGAAAGCCGGTGATGAACGATTATACATATCTTTCTTCTATTTGGGCCGTTCCTGAACTTGATATGGATGGAGAAATTGTTGATTGTTACCGCATGGAACACGAGGTTCCTGGCTGGAATTCAAATACGAAATGGCCCCAAAGCGCGCTTGATATTCTGAGCGCGGTGGAGATGGATATGCTGGAGGGGATGGAATGATAAGCAGCAAAAAGGCTCTGGAAGCCGCACAGACCATTATTGACTACTGCAAAGGACAAACATCCTGCCAGAACTGTATTTTTCGGCTACATGGAGCGGATCATTGGAAATGCCATGTAGATGCGTTTGATTTGCAGGATGTAATAGCAAACATTGTAGCAAAGCGGAAAAATAATGGATATTTGTGAGAGGAGGCCAAGCCATGACGCGGGAAGAAGCGCTTAAGTGCCTGAAAACTATACAGCGGTGGACTCCGGACTGGGATGACCGGAAAGATGGGCTGTCTTATTGGGATGCTATTGATATGGCTCTCGCTGCCCTCCGCCCCGTCAGCCGGGAGCAGGTGGAGAAGATGGGGAAGGGTGAGTGGGAAGATATGAGAGAGGCTTACAACGATGTGCCAAAGCGGAGATGTTCGCGTTGTAAAAGAGTGTTTATTGGGCTTGATAAACCGTTCTGTGAGGCTTGCGGCGCTCCCATGACGGACGAGGCTGTGGAGATGGTGATGGAGAGGTTTGGGGGGGCTACGCGGTGAAACAGAAACCGATTAAGTTGATGCACTATTCATTCGGAGAATCGGAGGGAAACATTTGCGGTACATGCTGTAACTTGCGAACCGTGCAGTACAACTCCAAGCGGCTGCGCAAATGCGTAGCCTACGGAGGTTTTCATAGCAGCAAGGCAGACTGGGCGATGCGTTGGCCTGCCTGCGGATTATACGGAAAGCCGGTATCATATCAGATGGTGTCAGACACAGCAAAGCGCACATTCGCGCGGATTGGTATTTGTAAAGATGATGACTGCCCAGTAGAGGGGCAAATTGAAATGGAGGCGCTGAAAGATGGCTGATATTTGCGACAGTTGTGCTTTCGAGGATGTTTGCCCAAGTGCTCACTTTAACATAACCGAAGCAAGTAAATGTGCATTTTATAAAAGCATTCGGAGGGATAAACCAGACGGGACGTGGTGGAAGGAGACGCTGAAAGATGGCAAGGGCGATTGATGCAGACGCTGTTAAGCGTAGGGCATGGGATATTGCAGAGGCGTGGAAAGGCCAGGGGCGCAACTATGAGGCGTTGCTGCTGGAGAGCGTGGTGGAGCAAATTGTTGATACTGCGCCCACCCTCACCCCGCCGGACGAGCCGCTGATGCTGGCCGGCAGATTAACGCCCAAAATGGTGACCTGTCCGAAAGGATGGAAAGGAGTACGGGATACCCGCTTTTATTGCCCCGGCTGCAAAAAAGCTGTGAAAAAGGGCGAGGCGTATTGCCATAAATGCGGGCAGGCTCTCATATTCCCTGCCGAGCGATACGACAAGGAGAACAATAGAATTTGGTTGGATTTTTCTGACCGCCGCCCGCCGGAGAAAGAGGAGGAAACCTGATGGAAATTGATAAGTTGATTAAACGTTTGAAGAGTTTGCATAATGCCCTTAAAGAAGAGGGAGAACAGAAGTGCTCACCAGAAATAAACACGGTCGCATTTGTGTTGCAGGCCGCCGCTACCTCCCTCTCCACGCTCCAGGCTGAAACCGAGAAGCTGCAGTCCGAGCTGGAGAAGGTGAAGAAAGCCCTGGCTATGATGTGGTTTGCGTATGGCAACAAAGACGGCGAATTTCCACACGAATACGAAATTGAAGCCATGAAAACGGCAGAGGAGATTTTAGGGCCATGGGAAGAATGTATGCCAAAGTATTTGAGACGCAGCCAGAAGGAGGACTGACATGGAACGGTTAACCTACCGAGATAAGGAGGGACGCGCTCAGTGGATGCCGGAACTTCTGGAGGATGATAGCGGCTTGGCTGGGGCGCTGATCCGTGACCGCCTCGCCGCCTACGAGGACACGGGACTAGAGCCGGAAAGCTTCAAGAGAACATTCACCGAGGACGCACTGTTAATACTGACAGGCCAGCTTCTGGGCGTTACGCCTGACCGCCTCCGCGAACTGGTTCAGGCTGATCGGGAGGGGCAGTGCGTGGCGCTGAAAACGGATAGAAAAAAACTGGAAACCGCTTTTAACATTGTTGTAAAGTATGGGTTTTGCGGAAATTGTAGATGGATTTTCGAAGATAAGCACTGTTTAGAGTGTGATTGCTACCAGAATGGTGTCAGGATTATTAGTGATGCATTATTTGGGTCAGAGGCCGCACTACGGAGGAAGCAGGATGGCTGATTGTTTTAACCATAGCTGTCCGTTCAGAGTGAACGAATTCAGCAACGACAACGGGTGCGAGTGTCTGGCATGTCCAAATCGTTGCTCAGGAGATGGTTTTTTTTCGTATAACAGGACGCTGACAGATGAAGAGTTGGAGAAGATCAGGAGGGAGCAGGAATGAAGGAGTACGTCGAGAGGGCGGCACTGCTGGAGGACTTGGACAACGCCGGAATATTGTGTGGATTTGCAAAATTTAAGATTGAGCGTTTCCCCGCCGCCGAGGTTGCGGAGGTGAGGCACGGGCGTTGGGAGTTTTTGGGCCCAAATAGATTAAACAGAAATTGTATGTGTGGAACTTGTAGCGCATGTCATGTTAGATCGAAATACATCGTAAATACTGCAATTTGCCCTAACTGCGGCGCTCGTATGGACAAGGAGGACGACCATGAGGCTATATGACTTAGAATCCGTATACTGTAAGGATTGTGAGTTCAAGGACAGATGCAGTGAGATTGATTGTGATGTACACCAAATGCCGGTTTACAATATTCCGGACGTAGCAAAACACGGTGTTTGGAAGCTTAAATTTGTCGGGCCGTATCACGATTTGAAATTATATTCTTGCTCCCAGTGTGGTTTTTCGCTGCCCACTAACCCTACAAAAATCCCGTTGTATTGTGAAGATTGCGGGTGTTGCATGGATAAGGAGGACTGCATTGAGAACACGCCAACCATTGATGCTGTTCCTGTGGTCAGATGCCGGGAGTGCATATACGCCATCAGACCGGGAGATAACATCGTCTACTGTGACAATTTTGAGCGTGACATGATGCCGGACGATTATTGCAGTGTAGGCGAAAAGAAGGAGGCTTCCCATGAAGTTTCGGAGTAAGACGGGGAAAATCCTAAACGATTATATAGAGTTCAGAGGAGATTTCTGTTGTGAGTATATGTGCGCAGATTGCCCCATCGGGGAAAGGTGTGTAAATGGTCTGTGTGAAAAATGGGTTCATGATAACCCCCACGAAGCCGCTCGCCTGATGGGATATGATGTGGTGGAGGATGCTGTGGAGGGCATGTGCTGCGACTGTGCTCACGGAGGCCCCTGCTGCTCTTGGGACGAGAATGAGGATTGTCAACACAGAAAAAAGGCTGGCACTTGCTGGGTGCCATATACGGAGGAGGATTCCAACATGGATCAGAAGGTGCAGCTGCACAAAAAGATCTGCGGAGAACTAACTACGCTGTTTGAACGCAAAAACCACGACTATGGAGACAGCTTCCACCAGACCTTCGCAGAAGAAGGCTGGCCAATGGTACGCATCCGGCTTTCGGATAAGCTGAACCGTGTCAAGGCACTGACGCGAGGCGATAGCCAGCAGGTGAAGGACGAATCGCTCCGGGACACGCTGATGGATCTTGCGAACTATGCCATTCTGGCGGTGATGGAAATGGACAGGAGGGAAAGAGATGACAGTGGAAGCGATACCTTGCGCCGCGTGTAAGTGGTGGTCAAACGAGCCTGTGATAGGAGAAGACGGCCGAACATGGGGGCGGTGCAAGGTCACTGGATGCATGACGGATGCAGACTTTTGGTGCAAAAAGGGAGGAACAGAAGAAAACCTTTATACAAGCGATCAGATACAAGATATGGTGCGGAGGGCGTTTGACAACTCCTGAAAGCACAAGATATTGATACAAAAATCTGTAATTTGATTTACAAACACAAGATATTGTGGTATAATAAAGAAGGAAGCAGAGAATATGTGCTGCAGACACGTGCACATTCTTCCGAGGATAAAGGCGTATTCCATACTTCTTTTTCCCCTCCTTACCCGCCCGCGTCCGTGGCGGCAATAACGGCGAAATATGCCGCGTGAGCGTATCAGCCCACACATCCGGGCCGGAGGGTCGCGCCCTCCACGCGGCAAAGCTGGAAGTCATAGTGTCGGGCAAAAAAGCGGTGGCAGCTATGACCTGCCCCGGTGATCTAGCCCAGCGGCGATAAAGCCGATGCATTCTAGATGGCTGGACCACAAAGCGCTGCTATCCCGCTGAAAACTGCCCTGCGAGTGGCTATTCATGATGTCGCCGCCGAGACCAGGGTGTGACAATTAAGCGGGAAGCGCACATATACCGAGTGCTGACACCCCGGAAAAGACGGGGGCATGCGGAATCCGTCGCTTAACCGAAAGGGGTAGAGATCGCAAGTTCAAATCTTGCAGGCTCCGTGGAGGTGCCATGACTTCCACCGAACTGCTGGGTCATTCCCATCCGTGGAAGCCGGACGGAACACAGACCGATAGCAACTGCGAAGCTGTGGAGAGCAACACAGGCAAGCCGATCAGGAGCGCGGCGCGCTGGCATACCGCAACGGGACTTCGAGAGCCTGAGAAAGTATGCCGCTATTATAAGCCATCGTGGCTCAACTGGTAGAGCAACCGTCTTGTAATCGGTAAGTTGGAGGTTCAAGTCCTCCCGGTGGCTCCAGTGGCCGGGTCGCTCCCGGATGATCTGAGCGTAGCGCAACACCTCAGAGAGAATGAAAATGCTCGCTGAAAACTACCGTAGGACAGTGAACCGCCAAATGGCATGTAGCTGACTGATTGATGGTGTGGCAATCTAAGCGGGAAGCGCACAAAAAATTGGAGTGCATAATGGGTAAGGCAAAGCGTAAACCAAAACCGTCCATGCCGGACTGGTACTGGTGGGGACAGGATGGATGCTGGTTTTGCAAGAACAGAAATAATTGTAATCAATATTGAAGCGCGAGAAGCTAAGCGCATGGAGCTGTGCACACATCAACGGCCATTTAAGCCGGATGTGCCATGTGGCTGGCGAAAAGATGCTGGCCGGTCTGGAACCATTGAGCGGTGGCGGAATAGACACTAATTGTGGTAAAGCTGGTGTGATTTCCAGCAATAGTAGACGCATAAAGGTATGTTCAGCCCCGAAGCGCACTGAGGAGAAAGCGCATAGGTAAAAGCCACATAATGCTGACATGTGAGGTGCAAATCCTCACCCGCTCAAATATGCCGCCCCGCAGTTGCAGGAGCCGGGGGCGTACCTAAATCTTTGAACAATGGACCGTGCCCTGATCCGCCGCTTAGATGTACTTGCCGAAAAACACAAAGAAATTACTTTACTTAGAACTAGCGAAGGAATGAGGGAATATACTTTCCCCAAGAAGTGGATTAAAGCCCGTGCGCCAAAGGAACTATCGGACGAACAGCGCGAAAACATGGCAAAGAGAGAGGGGTTTGGGTTTGCGAGGGAGGAATAATTTATGGGATTTATCTTGCCCAAAGACATAAGGAAACAACTTTCACATATCGGAGTACCGCATACATTTGGAGTCCAGATTGAAAATTGGGCATACGGACAGAGATATAAGTCTGATGATGATGTAATTTATTGTCAAAACGGTAAGGTCGTTTCTGTTCGCAGAAAAGCAAAATGGATTTGGAGAAAAGATAACGGAGGTGACAACTCTGAGCAAGAATGATACGACTATGGATCAGGCCGTAAAACGGAAAAGAAACCGTCCAGACTTACAGCAGTTTGGGTATGAACTTTCGGAGCCGGGAGATAACAGCAAGGCGACTATGTTCATACAAGCCCTCAACAAATTTGATAGAGTTGACCTCTCTGACGAGGATGCTGTAAAGCAGAGAATTGACGAGTTCTGGCAACTCTGCATCGACTTTGACACAAAGCCACAGGTATCTGGTATGGCTGATGTGCTTGGACTTGATAGGCGGCGACTATGGGAAATTACTCATGATGTTGCAGGGAGAAACCTTGAATGCAGCTCTGCGACAAGGGACTTGATAAAAAAAGAGTACAGAAAACTTGAAGTTTTATGGGAGTATTACATCCTGAATGGCAAGGTAAACCCGGTTTCTGCAATCTTTTTGGGGAAGAACAACTTTGGTTATGCAGATCGCCAAGAAATCACCCTAACGCCTGGAACGCCCCTCGGCGACTCTCCCGACCAAAAGCAGCTTGAAGAGCGGATCGCCGAATCTGTGATAGAAGAATAGCCGACTATAAAACAGATTATGTCTCTGTAATAAGGACAATTCCGCGAATTTATTGTGCAATTCGACTATATGGGTGTCGCTAAAATTCGGGGTAAACACTTTTTGACTGCAGCATATTGCACAAAAATGTTCCTGATATGAAGACTCTCGGCTATTTAAGCCTGCCTTAGCGACTATACTTTGACTGCGGCAGGTAATGGTATCGTTATAAGTGGAAGTGGAGGTCACCTGTCCAGTTGTCCCCGTTTCCGTTGCCTGTCTCGCTGTGCCACCAGCGGGGCGGGCCTTTTTCTTTGCTCTTTTCATTCGCTGCATCCTCCTTACGGAATGTTGTGGGATCTGTCATTTTCTGTTTTTTGGATTGCGTTTCCCTCCAGGATTGGACGCAAAAATACCGCCTGCTGGCCATGATAGGCCGCACAAGCGGCGGGAAGTTGTTGGGTAGTTACCTCCCATGCTGGGAGGGCTGGAGGGCAAAAAAGCCCGCCCCATAGCGGGGCGGGTGGTGTATGCTGTTAGATGTCCCATCCCTCAGACAGGACGCGGAGCGGGATAAACGGACCACCTCTCTGGGTGTGGTCGATGATGCAGGGCACGTCGTCCACGTTAGCGGTCAGCTCGTAGCAATCAGGGCCGCGAAAAATGCGCTTCCTTCCGTCTCCGGCCTCTGCCGCCTCAAACCCTGCGGGCAGCTCCACAGTAACGCGCCGGATCCATGTCCGGCTAATTTCCGGGTACTCCTCAAGTGTTACCTCTGCGGGCTTGCCCGTCTGGATCATATCGCCGGTGCGGGTGATATATAACGTAGTAGTCATATTATGCCGTCCTTTCCCCAGGCTTTGCCGGGCTCCGTTGTGTTGATTGTATCGCGCCCGCTTAGGGCAGTCAAGATTTTTTCGCCGTCTCCCAGATCACCATAAGCGGGAGGAGCAAGACAAACAGGACAATCAAGCGGGGGTCACCTCCATTCTTCGGTCTCCTTGCGGCTCTTGCCTTTCCCTGCCGGTTGTGTTACACTGAGGGCGACATGTGGCAGGCCATGCCGCCCCGTGTTCTTTGTTAGATAGCCGCTTACTTGTTAAGGGTAGGGCGGCTATCTTTTTTACTGCTTTGGAATGGCTTCCCGGATAATGCGGGCCGCATCCTGCGGGTCTTTGGCTGTGGCCTCTACCAGTTTCGCCAGGGTTTCAAGGTAAGATGCTAACTCGGTCTGGGTCATGCTATCAGTCTCCATTTCGTGTACCTCCTGCCCGGTAGATTCAGCGCGGTTTCCCTTGCTGTGATTATATGATAACATATTTGCTTGATGTAGTCAACAGAATTTACAAATATTTTTATTTATTTTTTGAGTAGTTGCGATTTGTGCCAAATTATTATTATATATATGTGGGCTGTTTGGTATGGGTATACCCCAGATAATCAAGGTATTACAAGGATAACGGGCCGCCGGGCACCCCAGGGGGATAGGACAGGGCGGCCACCCACCACCTGAGCCCCCCTACCACAGAAAAATTAAAAAAAGCAAAAAACATGTTGACAAACAACAAAATTATTTGTTATAATGAATTTGCAAACAAAAGGAGGCGAGATGGGATGGCTGAGAGCATTTGTGTTGGATATGCGCGGGTGTCCTCGAAAGACCAAAATGAGGAGCGGCAGACTAAAATGCTGAAAGAGGCCGGAGTGCCGGAGCGGTACATCTTCATTGATAAAGAGAGCGGGCGGGACTACAACCGGGACAAATGGAACGCGATGATGACTGTAATCCGAAAGGGTGATACGGTTTTTGTGTGCAGCCTTGACCGGCTCGGAAGAAATTACACTGAGACTGGAAAACAGTGGGAACATATCACGAAGGAGATCGGAGCATATATTGTTGTGCTGGATATGCCCATTTTGGATACCAGGAAAACGAACGATCTCACAGGAACGCTGATTGCTGATATTGTATTGAAAGTTCTTTCGTATGTGGCTGAGAAGGAAAGAATCAACACGCATGAGCGGCAGGCCCAAGGGATTGCTCTTGCTAAGGACAGAGGCGCATATAAAGGAAGAAAGCCGATTGAAATAGATGAGGTGGCTTTCGATGCAGCCTACAAAGAAGTTCTGTCTGATGGGAGGACGAACAAGTGGGCGATGGAAAAGTTGGGGTTGCGTCCAAACACCTACTATAAGGCAGTTGCGAAGTATCGGGCGGAACACGGGTTGCCTCCGCTGGAGAGCCGAAACAAAAAGGGGGTAAAAAAGGGGGATGTTTAACGAGGCAAACAAGAAACAGGTTCTTGAAATGCAGGATCAGTTTTATTCTGACAGAATCGGGAAAGTGTACGGCGATTTTGAAGTTACCCGTGTTTGGTATGATTGGGAAACACATAAACAGATGTGGGAGCTAACCTGTCAGAAGTGCGGAAGGAAGAAAGTCACGCATAACGGGAAAGATTATGCGAAAGGGAAGAATCAAGGGATTTGTGGGTGTGAAACAAGAAAAAGAATAGCAGCGGAAAAGGAAACCGCAAGGATTAAAAGAGAAAATTTGCCAAGCAACCCAAAGTGGATTGGGCAGAAAATTGGATGCTGGGAGATAATTGGATATAAAACGGGATTCGGCTGGAAAACGAGATGTACCTTTTGTGGTGCAGAGAATTACCACGCTCCAAAGTTTTTGTTGAGAGAAAATCCTATGGTTTGTATTTGCCAAACAAACCGAGGAAAGTTTGATATAGAAAAATGGAGAGGTGTTCGAAAATACCATCTAACCGTTGTTGGAAAACGCAAAAAGATGTTTGTGTGCAGATGTGATTGCGGTAGATCAGTTGAAGTAAATCCGGTGCTTTTTGAAAATGGGACAATAAAGAGTTGTGGAAAAGCAGATTGTATTCATCATAAGTCCCTTATTAGTACACATGGATTATCAAAAGATAGGATATACAGAATTTGGAGCGGAATGAAAGAGCGGTGTTATAACCACAAAAACCATGCGTGGAAAACATACGGTGGGCGAGGAATAGACATTTGTGATGAATGGAGAGAGGATGTGTTTGCGTTTAGGGATTGGGCTCTGTCGCATGGGTATGCCGATAATTTATCAATAGACCGAATTGATAACGACAAAGGGTACTCACCAGATAATTGTAGGTGGGCTGATGCAAAGGCGCAAGCAAACAATCAACATCCGAAATATACATTTACCGCAAGACCAACCAAAAAGCGGAGCAGGAAACGGAAACTGGAATGGGAGATTAATGGAGAAACGAAGTCGGCCATTGATTGGTGCGAGCAATACGGATTGAGCTTTTCTTTTGTATCTTACCGCATTAAGAAAATGGGCATGACACCATACGAGGCATTAACCACGCCGAAAGTTACCGCTGGTAGGCCAAAAACGACAATATCCTAAAAAATAAAAAAAGACGGCTCCATCACAGTGGAGGCCGCCTGTAAGCAGATTGGGATTAGTAAGATCCAGTGGTATGTGCTGGAAAGGAGAGCTTTCTAAAATCCCGTGAAAAAAAGGCGCATTGAAAAATCGCCGCACAAAACAAAAAGAGGGTGGTTTTGGTGAGTAAGATGAAAGACCTCATCGGCCAAAGGTTTGGGGAACTGACAGTAATAGAACCCGCTGGGCGCTCGCCCAAAGGCGCCATGCTTTGGCGGTGCATATGTCGCAGATGCGGAAATGAGTGCGTCGTGGAGGGCCAACGGTTAACCGATAAAAAATCGCCAAAGAAAGACTGTGGATGCAAGAAGCGTGAGAAAACAGCAGATCTTACCGGAAAAATCTATGGTGCGCTGACTGTATTAAAGCGAACCGGAATTGACAAGCACAGGAACGCGCTGTATCTGTGCAAGTGTTCCATGTGCGGATCTGAAAAAGAGTTCCCCGCGCAGACGATAAGGAATAAGCCAAAAGGATGCGGCTGCCAGCAATACAAAAGCGAGGAAATGAAGAAATACTCTGATCTTGCTGTTAAGGCCAAGTTCGTAGAAACGGGCGGAACAAAACGTGCGGATATTGCGGCGGTGAAGTCAGATAAGGCGATGATAAGAAGCAAAACCGGTGTGCGTGGCGTTATGTTGGAAAAGAATGGCAAGACATACAGAGTAGCCGTTCAGGTTTCTGGAGAACGCTGGGTAAAAACGGGTTTTCTGTCTATTGAAAGTGCAAAGTCCGCGTATGATTCGAAAAAGAGGGAGTTGTTAGAAAAGTATGGACTGGATCAAAATAATGCCTGAAGCGATGCTGTGTTGCATGATGGGTGATTATGAGAAATTGTGTGAATTGTGAATACAATGAAATAGAGTGGCACGACAGGATTGAGTGGCCTGATGGGATGGAGTCTCCTGCTGGATGGTCACTAAGGTGCAAAAGAACAAAAATGAGCCGTTTCTTTTTGGGGAATATGCCGGAGGAGTTTTCGCTTCCGATTGATAAGAATTGCAGATACTATGATGGGGCAATATTGAATGGACTGGATCAAATGCACTGATAGGATGCCACCAGATATGGAGCCAGTGATGGTGACGGTAAGATGGGCGGGTAAGAAAAAGATTTTGTCTAATTACAGATATTTAAAAGAATATGAAGCCTGGCAGTTTCAAGATAAAATGTTTGAGGAATGTACTCCAATAAATTCCGTATTTAAAGGGATGATAGTTACTCACTGGATGCCTATTCCAGAACCGGCGGAGGATTGAATATGCGCAGATATGTACATTACGGGCACGACCACTTTGATAGAGAGAAATTTCAAGAGATAAAAAAGTGATATTGTTCGGATACTTCGATAATTTAGAAGAAGCAAAAAATGCAAGACTAAACGCAGAGAAAGAATATTTTGGAGGATTGATAGATAGTGAAGCTTGATGAACTGATTAAGAAAGCAAGAGAGAGAGATCTATCTGATGCCTCTGCGTTGCAAGATTTGTTTGATGTATGTAGATTGTATGAATCCGAAAATTTTGAAGAAGCCCACAGCGTTAATAAGGAAGTCCGCCGCCTATCGGCCAAATATGCCAAAGAGCAGAACAGCTTCAAGATGTTTGATCTGAATAAGCGAAGTCTGCTGTTTGATGCACCGTATGATTTTGATGCGGCGATAAGATATGCTGAGTGGGATAGAGAGCCGAAAAAGAAGTTTTATATGCCACGCAGAAAGCAGCTACTTCCTGTTGTCAAGGCCATGCAGCGGCTATCTGAACGGAAGATACGCATTTTGGGTGTTATGGCTCCCCCAGGCGTCGGGAAGACCACCATTGAATTGATGTTCATGGTGATGGAGGGGTTAAAGAATCCAGATTTAAGCATTCTGATGGGTTCGCACTCAAACTCATTCCTACGTGGGGCTTATGAAGAAGTTGGGCGGATGTTAGACCCCAAAGGGGAGTATTTGTGGAAAGATATTTTTCCATCTGCTCAAGTTTGCAAAACAAACGCCCAGGACATGCGAATTGATCTTGGAAAACGAAAGCGGTTTGAGACCTTTGAGTTTTCGTCCATTGGATCTGGTAACGCGGGCAAAGTTCGTGCCTCTAATCTTCTGGTAGCAGATGACCTTGTACCTGATATTGAATCTGCAATGAGCAAAGAACGGATGGATAAACTCTGGCAACAGTATTATACCGATCTGATGCAAAGAATGATTGGCGATTGCGTCCAGCTCCTTGTCCAAACTCCATGGACGCTGCATGACCCCATTGACCGACTTGAACTAGCCCATGCAGAAGACCCACTGGCAGAGTTTATCCACCTACCTGCTCTGGATGAAAACGATGAGAGTAATTTTGATTATCCGTATGGGCTTGGGTTTACCACGGCATTCTATCACAATCAGAGAGATGTCATGGATGATGCATCATGGAGAGCACTTTACATGACGCAACCCATCGAGCGTGAAGGGCAGCTCTACAACGAAGATGAGCTACGGCGCTACTTTGAGCTTCCTGATGGTAAGCCAGACGCTATTCTGTTCGTTTGCGACACGAAAGACAAGGGAACTGACTACTGCGTCATGCCAATTTGCTATCAGTACGGAAATGACTTCTATTGCGAAGACGTGGTATGTGACAACAGCAATCCAGAGGTTGTAGAGGCGCGGCTGGTGTCAAAGCTCCTTCAGCATAAGGCTCAAATGGGCCAGTTTGAAAGCAACAGCGCTGGTGGGAAAGTAGCAGAAAAAGTTCAGAAAGAAGTTAAAGAAGCTGGCGGTATAGCGAAAATCACCACAAAATATACGACACAGCAAAAGGAAACAAAAATCATAGTGAACTCGCCGTGGGTGAAAGACCATGTGCTGTTCAAAGACAACTCTGTCATAAAGAAGGGCAAGGAATATCGAAGGATGCTCAACTTCCTTTGCGGGTATACGATGGCAGGTAAAAATAAACATGACGATGTTCCTGATGCTTTGGCAATGTTTGCTGAGTATGTCCAGCAACTAGAAGGGAACAAGGTGGAGGTATTCCGACGCCCGTTTTAAAAAGTATCTTGTGTTTTTTCTCATAAATTGGTTTACAAACACATTATATTGTGGTATAATTAAAAAAGAAATACAATATATAGTATTTCGGGAGAGAGTAAGCGGGCCGACGGTACATCGCCGGAGGCCCAAATACGGTACGGATGTCCGAATGGATGGGCATAGGCTCTCAGATGGGAGCACAAGGCGGTTCAAGCCCACCCCGTGCCACCAATCCGCAAAAGCGGAAATAAACCAATCTGGTTTGCTGGCTGTGGAAGAGACACTTTTCCCATTGTATCTTGCGCTGTATAGTGGGAGAAAACAAATGGCGCATGTATAGGACGGTGTGCAAATCCTGATAATCACACAACATAGCCCTGTTACGAGGGCTATTTGCAGCGCTGGTGTAATTGGCGCATACCAGCTTTCAAAGCTGATGGTACGGGTTCAAGACCCGTGCGCTGCTCCAAATTTTCAGGAAAGGTGGGCGGTTGATTGAAGGTAAATGTTTTTTGCCCAATATGTGCCGCCGCCGGTATCCGAAGAAAGCTTATGGAAGTAGAAGACGATGCAAATGGAACTGTTTATCCATATTGCAAAGGATGTCATAAAAACATAAAAATAGTTCTTCCTTTGAGGAAAACTGAAATAAACCAGTGCCAAGTGCCTCTCCCCTGATGGAGCTAACAGTGCCAAGTGCCAATGAGTTTCCGAGATTCATTTCCCGGATTCTTGTTGGCGCTTTTTTGTTTGTTTGGAGGTGGCAAGGTGACTGAAAACGATACTGTTCGAGCTTTATCTGAGTGGCCGGTCAATGGTTTGACGGGTCGGCGTAAAATCTACACCTCGAAAAAGCGAGTCACCCCGGAAAATGTGGTGGATGTTCTGGGAAAAGCGCTGGCAGTGCATCGTATCAACAGGGTAGAAACAGCCTACCTGTATGATTATTACAGAGGGAAACAGGACATCCGCCTGAAAAATAAAATCGTCCGCCCGGAGATTAACAACAAGGTGATGATTAACCGTGCGAACGAGATCGTGACCTTCAAGACGGCCTATCTGCTGGATGGCCCGATCCGCTATGTATCCAACGGCGGAGAGGATGATATTTCCGCCAGTGTAAACACACTTAATGAGTATATGCGGGCCGAGAGCAAGGACACTCTCGATAAGGAACTGGCAGACTGGATGCACATTTGCGGTGTGGCGGTACGTATGGTTCTCCCTGATGAAGCAGGAGAAGAAGATGGTTCCCCCGTATCCATTTACACCCTTGATCCGAGGGCTGCGTTCTGCATCTATCACAGCGGAATCGGGCAGAAAAAGGTCGCGGGTGTGATAGAACAAGTAGACGAAGAGTGTCAGCCTTATTTTTGTGTATATACCCCGGAGTGGTACTTCGAGGTACAGAACGGTAAGATCACGAAGCAAGAGACCCGCACCATACCATACATCCCCATTGTGGAGTATGTGAACAACGATGCACGAATGGGGGCCTTTGAGCCGGTCATCCCTATCCTGAACGCCATCAATATGATTGAGTCTAACCGGCTGGACAGTATCCAGGATTTCGTGAACGCTTTTGATGTGTTCCAGAATTGCGAAATTGACAAGAACGCATACAGATCCCTTGCTTCTGGAGGCATGGCGATTGAAATTAAGGGTGTTCCTGGTATGGAAGCCAAAGTCTACCGCATTGCCTCTGAGCTGAATCAGGCCAACACGCAGACTGTTGTGGACGATTTGGAAGACGCCTATCTAACCATCTGCGGGATGCCGAACCGGAACGGCGGTTCCTCTACAAGCGACACCGGTCAGGCGGTCATTTACCGGGACGGCTGGTCTGCTGCTGAGAGCCGGGCTAAGGACACGGAAAAGACATGGGAGCGGTCAGAGAGAGAGTTTCTACGGCTGGTGTTGTATATCTGCCGGGAGACTGGAGATTTGGGCTTGCAGCTGTCCGACATCAAGCCGGAGTTCACTCGGAAAAACCTGTCTAACATTCAGTCTAAGGCTCAGGTTCTGGCGGAGATGCTGAACAACAGCAAGATCCATCCGAAGCTGGCGTTCCAGTACAGTGGGTTGTTCAGCGACCCAGAATCTGCGTACAGGATTTCTCAATCTTACTACGAAGAGCAGCAGGCTGTACTTCAAAGGTCTTTGCGAGATGAAATTTCCCGTGGAGAGCATGTCCAATCGAATGTTGAAGAAGCCCAAAGTGAGTAGGTGACCCCTTGGAGGATAGCGATTGCAACGCGACAAGACGGAAGCCTTACCGTTTTCCTCCAAGTTCACAATATAAGGCACTACGAAAGGCGGTAGCAATATTGGGAAAGCATGTAGATTTGACCGGGCGAAGATTCGGAAGGCTTGTCGTTTTATCTCCATCTAAAACACGAAAGTATAGGCAAGCATTTTGGGTTTGCCAGTGTGATTGTGGAACAATCAAAGAGTTTCCAACAGAGTCATTGAAAAAAGGTGCATCTAAAAGTTGTGGATGTCTCCAAAAAGAAAGAGCAAGTACAACAAAGAAAAAACATGGGCAATGCGATAGTAGGCTGTATTCGATTTGGGCCAATATGATAGGAAGGTGCAGTAGGCCCACAAGTACGGGTTATGAAAATTACGGCGGAAGAGGAATAAAAGTTTGTGATGAATGGCACAATTTTCAGTCTTTCATGCAATGGGCCGAGCAAAGCGGATATGACCCTGCTCTTAAATTTGTGGAATGCAGTTTAGACAGAATAGATGCCAACAAGGATTATTCGCCAGATAATTGTCGCTGGGTAGATTGGGACACACAGCAAAACAACCGAAGAGATACAAAAAAGATTTTGTTTAGGGGTGAGCAAAAAACACTGGCGCAACTTGCGAAAGAATATGGAGTTAGTTCAAGCACTTTGCGATACCGGATTAAGGCTGGATGGAGTTTAGAAGAAGCTCTAACAAAGCCTATACAAGGTGGGAAATTAAATGAGCAGGTACTGGGAGCTTAGTGACAAAACGATTGAATTGCTTAATAAAAAAGCGATTAGAAGGTTTGAGAGCGCAAAAGACCAAGCCGCAAGGTTGAATTTTGATGAACTTAATGTGCTTGAAATCACACGGAGCTTATACCGAGACCTTCAATTCGATAACCAGTCTGCCTTTTTAGAGCTGGCGCAAGAGCGGTATCAGGAGGCCGAACCGCATGGAGAGGAACCGCCTGATTTAGCGTGGCTACTGGCATTGCTGGCGGCTTATAACGCCGTCACGAAGGTTATCTATGACAACGACGCCGAACGAAAGAGGCAGTACACCGCTGAGGGCATCAATTCCAGCACGGCCAAGGTGACTGAGTTTCGACGGGGGCTGCATTACTGGGCTGACCTGACCGCTACATACGGGGATATCGTGACCGATGAATCAACTCTAAAAGCCTATCGAGATGCCGGGGTAAAAAAGGTCAAGTGGATTACTGCTGGTGACGAAAAGGTATGCGAAACTTGCCGGGAGCGAAATGGGAAGGTGTACTCCATTAACGCGATACCACCGAAGCCCCATAGACGATGTAGGTGTTGGCTGGAGGCCGTGAAATGAAATTTTGTTTTGGAGACATTGTCGTAGTAGATGGCAATCAGATTGGCGTGATTGTGAAATCTTGGGAAAGGTCATTACAGGGCTTGCCAGAATCGCACGATATCTATGTGAGAAGTTACAACGCTATTGCGAATTACCCAGAAAATGAAATTGAGAGATATATGGTGCGGCACAAGTATTTGGATGAGCAAGAACTTGAGTGGCAACACAATGCAACAAAGTAATTTAAGCGGCCCAGCCGTTTGAATATGTCCACAGAGAAATAGGAGGAAGCCGTGAAAATTAAGTGCAGAAACTTTGAAGGGGAAATCCTTTTGTTGGCGGCGAACATAGAAGAATACTACCTTTGTCAAGAACCGCGGACGGCAGTTTCTTCCTATGACCTAAAATTTGTGCAGGAGACAGGAGAAATTATTGAAATTCGCGGTGTTCTTCCATCTGATTTTGAAATCGTGAAGGAATAAACTCCGTTTGAATATGGCCCCAGAGAAGGGGCGGTATAAGTATCGCAGGCTCACAGAGAAGTGAGGGTAATCAAACGCAAGAATAAGTCGGAGATGACTATAAGCGCAAAGGAGAGTTTTTATGGCCACCATTGATATCAGCACGATTGAGGGCTTTGATGGGATGACTGCTGAACAGAAGGTAGATGCACTTCTGAAAGCTGAAATTCCTGAGAAGGTGGATTTGTCTTTGTATGTGTCGAAAGATACTGCGGACAAATATGCGACAGAGGCCGCTGAACTGAAAAAGCAGCTCAAATCCAAAATGACCGATGACGAGGCCGCAAAGGCCCAAGCCGATGCAGACCGCAAGGAGCTGGAGGGCAAGTACACCGAACTGCTGCGGAAGTCCACCATTGCCGAGCACACCGCCCGCTATATCGCCATGCCGGGCTATGACGAGAAGCTGGCCCGCGAGACAGCAGAGGCGTTGTTTGACGGCGATATGGAGCGGGTCTTTGCCAACCAGCAGAAGGCCAACGCCGCATATGAGAAGAAGCTGCGGGCTGATCTGGTGAAGCAGGACCCTAAGCCTGACGGTGCTGGTGGTGGAGAGGTCGGCAAGAATGAGGCCGTAGAGTTTGCCAAGAAGCTGGGCAAGCAGCGGGCCGATGCCCTCAAAAATGCAAACGAAGGTTTGAAACACTATTTTTGATGAAAAGGAGAGAAACAGATGAAGTTTTCCAAGACTTCTGTTGGCGGCACTGTAGAAATTTTGGCTGCTGACGATTTTGTGGCAATTCCTATTAAAGTGGATGAAACATCGACTGTTAAGGCTGGAACGCCGATGACTTCTGCTGGGAAAAAGATTGCATCCACGTCTTATGCTACTGCTGCAGGTATGCTCCTGTACGATGTAGATCCGACAGAGAATCCGAACGGAGCGCTGCTGGTTCAGGGCGTTGTAGACAAGGCAAAAGCTCAGGAGCATTCTGGTGTAACATTGGATACGACATTTGCAGTGCCCGGGATTATCCTGCGGGACAACATCGGCGTGAACGAGTAAGGAGGCGAACATAATGGATTTGAGAGAAGTTTTTACACCTGCTGCGATTGCGGCGAACTGGACGGAGGTTGCTTCCAACCAGATTCCCTATCTGGGCGCTACCCTGTTTCCTGCCAGCAAGAAGGCTGGCCTTGATCTGTCCTGGCTCAAAGGTTCCCGTGGCCTGCCTGTGTCTCTGATGCCTTCCGCTTTTGATGCTAAGGCTACCTTCCGGGATCGGATTGGCTTTGAGAAACTGGAGACGGAAATGCCCTTCTTCCGCGAGGGTTACAAGATCAAAGAGAAGGATCGGCAGGAGATGCTTCGAGTGCAGGAGTCTACCGACCCGTATGCTGCTGAGGTGATCGCCCGTGTGTTTGACGATACTCGTGATTTGATTGATGGCGCGAATGTTGTCCCTGAGCGGATGATTATGCAGCTGCTTTTCCCGGAGGGCGGCGATGTTGGCATTGCGATCAAGGCAAACGGGATGGATTACACCTACAAATACGATACGGATGGTTCCTGGAAAACAACCAACTACACTGCTCTGACCAGTACTGCAACTTGGGACAAGCCGGCAACAGCAGATCCCTTTGCGGCGTTCAAAGCGGTTAAGGATGCAATCCGTGCAAAAACCGGCACTGAGCTGACTGTAGCCATCATGAACTCCTATACCTTCAATCTGTTGTCCAAAGCGGATGCTGTAAAGAACCGTTATATGACTACCAACGGCATGTCTCTTGGATATCTGACTGAAAATGAAGTAAAGGCGGTTGTGGAGTCTACTTCTGGTTTGCGGATTGCAATTTACGATAAGCAGTATCGGGACGAGAGCAAGGTTGCTCATGCGTTTGTGCCAAACGGCTATGTCTGCCTGATCCCTGACGGAACGCTTGGCGGAACATGGTATGGCACTACGCCGGAAGAGGCGGATCTGCGCGGAGCGTCCAGTGCAGAGGTTTCCATTGTAAATACCGGAGTTGCCATTACCCGCGTTCTGCAGGAGCACCCCGTAAACATCAATACCTTTGCATCCGAAATTGTCTTGCCTTCCTTTGAGCGCATGGACGAAGTGGCAGTACTTAACGTCCTGGGGGAATAATCGGGTCTGACATTCTGACGCTGTTCCCCGGCAGTCAGACCCTATTGGGGAAGCAGGTGTCCGACCTGGTAGGCAATGATCTGATGGTCAAGGCAGACGGTTCAGTCTCTGGTACATTCCATCATGTGACAGGATACACAGAGTTCAGTTCGGAACCGGATGAACAGGATGGCTATTACTTCCCGTTCCACCTGACAAAGACTGGAAGCAAGATGACATTCAAAAAGAACGGCTCTCCTACAAAGCAGGACATTACCTTTGATCCTGACATTATTTTCCGTGTGACGAAAACGGATACTTTTGAAGTTCTGGTAGATGGGAAGAGCGTTGTGATCTTCCGTTTTGACGGAGCTTCGTTTGAGTAAAAACAGGAGGCGGCATGAAGTTTATTCCAAATTACCGCGTGTGCTATAACGGCCGGTTTTATGAGGCTGGTTTTCCGTTCCAGATCAGGGACGAAGACGCGGATACAATGCAAAAGCATGGGACAGTACTCCATGAACCTTCGCCGCCTCCTGCTGCCCCAAGAAAAGCAGGAAGACCGAGGAAGGTGAATCATGGAGAATCTGGAAAGGCTGAAACTGCGCACCAATGAATCCGATGAAGAGCTGCTTCAAGAGCTTTTGGAGAGCGCTAAACATGCGATTTTGGCACGTCGGTTCCCTTATGGAGAATACCCGGAAACATTGGAGCCTCGCTACAGCGACCTGCAGGTACGGATTGCACTGGCGGCCTATAACAAGCTTGGGGCGGATTATCAGACAAGCCACAAAGAAAATGGTGTAGACCGTGGATGGGCGTCGGAAGGAATACCAGAGGAATTGCTGCAGGAGGTTACTCCTGTTGTAGGAATGGTGCGGTGATATGAGAAATCTACGCGCGAATTTGAGCCCTGTCTATTACAAGAACTATATTGGGCAGGTAGAGATTGAGGATCAGTACGGGAATGTAACAGGAAATTTTGTCCCGCTTTATACTTCACAAAAGAAAGCTTACCTTTGTGTTTCTCCCAATAAAGGGAGTTCCGAAGTAAACCAGTTTGGCACGCAAACAGATTATGACCGAACGATGACTACTGCGGACACAGGGTGCGAGATCAATGAAAACTCGGTCTTGTGGATAGACGGAGCAGATCCGGAAGGTGCGTATAACTACCGCGTCAAGAAACGAGCTGCGTGGAAAAACTCCCTTCAATTTGCCATACAGGAAGTTGACGTCAGCACCTATGAAAAAGAGCAGCAGCAGGCAATGAAAGCGGTGAGTTTTGTTGCAAATCAAGATCGATCTAAGCGCGGATTCCCTGTCCAAAGCTCTTGACCGGTTAGAGGGATATCGGAAAAAGGTTTCCGATGCGGATGAAACGATTGTGCAAACTCTGACAGAATCCGGTACAGAGCAGGCGAAGGAATTTGCTATGTACATGAATGCCTATGATTCCGGTGCGCTGGTCAATGGGATTGTAGGGAGAACATTTGGAAAGACCGGCGAAATTGCCGCTACGGCTCCGCACAGCGCTTTCGTAGAATTTGGAACTGGAGTCATGGGAAAGGGAAGCCAGCATCCGAATCCCGGCCTTGCTGGGTGGAAGTACGATGTCAACAACCACGGGGAATCCGGTTGGTGGTATCTTGGGGATGACGGAGAATGGCATTGGACAAAGGGCATGCCAAGCCGCCCGTATATGTATGACACTGCGCAAATTCTACGGGAGAGCATACCGTATGTTGCAAAAGAGGTGATTGACGACGATTGATATTGAGAGCTTTATCTTTTCAAGAATCGCCACGGTCCTTCGAGAGCGCTACGGTGCGTATGTCACAGGAGAGTATACGGACTCACCGGCGAAGTTCCCATCTGTGACCATTGCAGAGGCTTCCAATACTGTGCTGCAGAAAATGCGTACCAGAAACATCGAGAATGCAGCAACGGTTCTGTATGAAGTAAATATTTACAGCAACAAAGTCGGGTATGGAAAAATGGAAGCGAAAGAGCTGCTGCAAACTGTGGATGAAGAGTTTTCCAAACTGAACTTTACACGTATTTTGATGAACCCGGTGGCAAATTTGAATGATGCCACCATTTACCGTATTGTCGCACGGTATCAAGCCGTTGTCGATAAAGAGTATAGAATCTATACAAATTGAGTGGGCTGACAGTGCCAAGTGCCATAGTGCCAAGTGCCTCCCAACCATCTAAAGGAGGAAATTAAAATGAGCATTCAACTGAGCACTGCCGGCGTAACTATGAAGTACGCCGTGGAAGCGACCTCTGGCACCCGTCCTACGACAGGCTATACTGAGGTCCCGGAACTGAAAGCAATCCCAGAAATGAACCCTGAACCGGATACGCTGGAAACAACCAACCTGAAAGAAACGGAATACAAAACCTACATTGCTGGCCTAAAAGATCTTGGCGGCGCGCTGGGCTTCACAATCAACTTGACAAAAGACAGTCTGGCCGCATGGAGCACTATGGTTGAGGCGTATGACGAAGCGGCCGGAGAGGGGAAGGCAATGTGGTTCTGTATTGATGTGCCCGGTCTTGCGAAGGATCTGTTCTTTACAGGCCAGCCTACGCCGCTTGGACTTCCCGGTATGGAGGTCAACAATGTGCTGGAAGCGACGGCCTATATTACGCCGACCAATGCCCCTGTTTGGGACGCAAAGCTTTCAGAGGTCTAATACATCGTGAAAAGGAGTTTTGAGCCATGAGCAAAATGAATGAAGAACGCGTAAACCCGATCCGGATCACCGTGGACGGGACTGTTTATGAGCTGGACTTTTCCAGGGAAAGTGTTGCCTTTGCAGAGCAGCGCGGCTTTAAGGCGGAAGATGTAATCGCATTCCCGAACACAAAAGTTCCGGAGCTGTTTTTCTATGCGCTGCGCAAGAATCACAAATTCATTGCCCGGACACAAAGCGACAAGCTTCTGGAGTCCATCGGCGGCATGACTGTTGCCATGATGGAACGCCTGATGCAGCTCTATAACCAGACTGCATATGCCCATCGCGTTATCACAGACGAGGAATTGGCAAAAAACTCCAATGTGACAGTGGAAATGTAATTTCGCTGTCGGAACTGTTTGAACGGGAATGTCCCTATTATCTTTCCATTGGAATGACTTGGGATCAATACTGGAACGGCGATGTCTGGATCATTGAACAATACCTTGCGGCGGAACGCATAAGGCAGGAACGTATCAATCAGGATGCATGGCTGCAGGGCATGTACATTTATGAAGCGGTTCTGGATGCAGCGCCGGTGCTTCATGCATTTGCCAAAAAAGGGACGAAGCCGAATCCATACAGCGATAAGCCTTATTCGTTCCGAAAAGGAAAAGAGCCGGACGAGACGCAGATTGAAAATGAGCGCTTGAAGGCGAGCCTTTTCTTTGAGAACTGGGCCAGAGCAAACCGGAAGATCGGATAATTTCCATCCATTCCAATAAATTGCACCTTGACAACCGAATATATGGATAGCGGAGATTTTGATTTAGAATCTACCATTTGAGAGGTTACGCATGGCGGGATATGCCCCCGCTGTCTCTCACAACATTGGTTGAACGCCAGGGATAGGTCGACGGGCCGAAAAGGGAGGTGCCACCTTACTCCCCTGCCCTGGGTCAACATATAAGGTGAAAACAAGAATTTAGAAAGGCGGTATATACTTGAATGACCTGATGATTTTGAATATCAGCGGTATTGAGTGCTTTGAAAAGGACGGAACTGCTTATCTGAAATTGGAAACCGTGGCCCGTGGACTTGGTTTTACAAAAACAGAAATTAAGAACGGTGTAGAGTACAACACGGTTCGTTGGGAGCGTGTATTTGGATTTTTGGATGAAATTGGTTTCGACCACAAGTGGGCGAAAGACGGTTATATTCCCGAAAATGTCTTCTATCGTCTCGCTATGAAAGCCAAGAATGAAACAGCGGAGAAATTTCAGGCAAAGATTGCCGACGAGGTAATCCCCTCCATCCGCAGGCACGGGGCTTATATGACTTCCGACACGATCGACAAGATGATAAACTCTCCTGAGTTTGGCATCAAACTGCTTACTGCGCTAAAAGACGAGCAGGACAAACGGAAGTCTTTGGAAGCCGAGCTGGATCGCAGCAAAGAATGGTATTCCATCAAACGAGTAGCACATATGAACGGCGTATCTCACAAGGCATTCGATTGGAGGAAGCTCAAGATTGAAAGCCAACGCCAGGGCTATGGGGTAAAAAAGATTTTCGACGCTAACTATGGGACCATTAACGTTTACCACATGAACGTTTGGGAGAAGGTTTATCCGCTGATGGAACTTTAAATGTTTTGATTGATTCTGTATTCCTCTTGTGCTATAGTCGATTCAGGGATTTTCCCTAAATTGGAAAGAGAGGAAGAACGAACATGGAGAAGATGAAGAAATGTAAAGCATGTGGAGCAGATATTGCGAAATCTGCGAAGATTTGCCCACACTGTGGGGCAAAGAACGGTGGTTCTAAAATACCGCTGATTATTGTAATTGTTATTGTTCTTTTGATTGTTATTGCAGCAATTGGCGGAAGTGGAAATTCAACCCCTCAAAAAGTAAATGGCGATGGATCTTCTGTAAATAATTCGGAAAACACAACGTTTGAAGTTGGAGACAAAGTTGAATTGGATGATATCGCAGTAACCCTTGTTGGAGTAGAATCATCTTCCGGTACAGAGTATATGGCTCCGTCCGATGGAAACGTATTTGTTATTTGCGAATTTGAAATTGAGAACAACTCTGATTCTGAAATTGTGGTCAGTTCTGCTCTTAGTTTTGAAGCGTATGCAGACGATTATGCGATCAACTTTTCTCTTGGCGGGCTTACAATGTCTGACAAATCGCAGCTTGATGGGACTGTCGCAGCAGGAAAGAAGTTTAACGGCGTCGTATCCTTTGAAGCACCAGCGGATTGGGAGACGCTTGAAGTACACTACACTCCGAATTTCTGGGCTGGAAAGGACATTGTTTTTACTGCAAACTCCTAAAAATTATAACACCCTCCGCTTAGAAATAGGCGGAGGGTATTTTTTTGGAAAACCTCTTGACTTTTGGCGAACATAATTTATAATGAATTATGGCGAACAAAAGTGAGGTGATAAAAATGTCGCCACGTACTGGTAGACCAACGGATAATCCAAAGCAAGAACGAATCGCTATCAGATTAGATGCTAAATGTAGTGCAATTCTAAAGGCATATACAGAAAAGTTTAGCGTATCTGGTGCGGAAGCTGTTCGAAGAGGTATTTTGAAGTTGGAAAACGACATAAAAGAATAGAGTGTTGGCGGCCCTGACAAGCATACCAACACTCTAAATCACCAGAGGTTCCCCACTGGATAAATCTATTCTATCATAGTGGGAATCTTTAATCAACAGGAGGTTTCCCATGAACGAAAGAAACAGTATTCAAGAATTGCTCAATCAGTTGGCGAACAGCGAACATTGGGTCAAGCGTATTGCCGCCGCCTATTTGGGTGTGAGGCCGGATCAAGTGGTTATCACGGTGAAGGAGGGCAGCGAAGATTAAGGGAAGAAATCATTTCGCTGCGCAATTCTGCAGCTGACGATTAAAAAGAGAGGTGCTCCACAAAGATGTTTGGCGACATCGGAGCACCCTCAGTTTAAGGTCAAGCATGTGATGAAGATTGACTTATTAGGAGGTAACCACATGAAGAGTGGAAACATTTCTCGCATGGAGAACGTCGCAAGATATGAGGCGACGGAAAATAAACTCACTCAGATCAGTGCAATGTTCCAAATTATTTTGGAAAACATTTTCAGTTTTGACACGATTGAATTGAAAGAAGGAACAAGGGAAGAACTTGAAAAAGCTGCAGCTCTGTGCGCCAGTTATCCCACATGGCGGGAAGCCTTGCAAATGCTGCATGAGAACATCAGCGATCTGCGGGACGAGGTTGCAAACTATGCATTCCTCTGTGAAATGGAGGCGTAATTATGGAAGAGATGCAGATTTTTATGAATGAGAAATTCGGGCAGATCCGAACGAAGGAAATCAACGGAGAACCGTGGTTTTGTCTTGCGGATGTGTGTAAACCGCTTGGTATTAGGTCGTGGGATTGCAAGAATAGAATGAATAAAAAGGGCCTCGTTAGTATCGAGGCCCCTACAAAAGGCGGATCGCAAAAGATGCTGTTTGTGAATGAGGGAAATCTTTACCGTGCAATTTTCCAAAGCAAAAAGCCAGAGGCAGAAGCGTTTACAGATTGGGTAACAGAGGAAATTCTTCCGGCGCTCAGAAGGAATGGGAGCTATACAGCCAAAAGCAAAAGCCCCGACGTTTCGTTGAACGGCCTTGCTAATCTGGTTCGCATCACAAGAAGGGTAATGCTGGATATGGGAAGCACACCGCAGCAAGTAGGCTATATGGTTAAGGATATGTTTTCCACTTGGAACGTTCCGATTCCTGCGTCTCTTGAAATGCAGTGCCCCGGACAGATCTGCTTAACAGCATTTCAGCAGCCGCCTCTTTTAGCGGAATAACAATTTAATAATCGAGATCCCCGCTATCCATATATTCGGATGGCGGGGATTTTATAGTTTCAGAAAGAAGGCGCGTGGATGTGAGGGAAGATTGGTCTGAATATTGGGCTGGTAAGGAAAAAGAATTAACGCAAACGGAAAGGCTTGGCTTGGCGTATTGCAGGCTTAATTGCTGGGAATGGGATGACTTTATTGGAGAGAAGCCAAAAGATTTTGATAAATGCGCGTATTCGAGCAAAAACCCGATTATAAGATTCCTAAAAGGCCAACATTCCAAATCATATTATATCACGCCGGCAGTACGGGCAATTGAGAAAGCAATAGGTGAAGCAGAAGTCAGCAGATGTTGGTGGAAATTTACTCTCGGAAGGACAGATAAAGAATGGGCAGAGTGGTATTTCTCAACACAACACCTTTAAACATTTAACGCAATAAACATTATAAGGGAGGGATTCGTTGAAATTTTATATAACAGAAAAAGGAGCGGCACTTCTGGCTGCAATAGAATCCGGTCTCTTTGATAATACGCATCATCAAATCGAAACATTTAATGTGTTTTGGTCGCTCTATCAGGAAAAGTTATCCAAATGCAGAAAGGGCAGCTTGGAAGATCCCGGTAAAATGTTCGACGATAAGCCCAACAAAAAAGACTGCAATATTAGCAAATATACCAGCTGCCGATATTTTGTTCTCATAGCGTCTTTGTTTTTCTGTTTCGGCGCGTTCTTTGTCTGCATTTTCGATTGACGATAACACAGAAAGCCCTTTTTGATTGATATAGTACACATCTGAGTCTAACATAATTTTACTACAGTGCCAAGTGCCTCTCCCCTGATGGAGCTAACAGTGCCAAGTGCCATTTCTTTTACCGAAAGGGGGAATTGGCACATGGCAGAGGCTACAATTGACAGCATCAAAATTGAGATCAGCGCATCGTCCGATGCTGCGGCTGAAAATATCAAAAAGCTGTCCGAGGCACTGAAGGAACTGAAAACGAGCACCAGCGGTGGTGTCCGTGGGTTAAGCACGATCAAGAAACAGCTGGAAGGGCTGAAAACCGCCCTGTCTGGAGCGGACAATTCCGGAACAAAGCTATCTAAAATTGCAAAGGGACTCAAAGCTCTTTCTGAAGTTCAAAAGTCGAGCGGACTTAGCTCTACGCTTAATGCGATGGCTAAGCTTCCTAATATTCTTACACCAAATATGGATGGGGCTGATAAAAAACTCTCTAATAT
>ERZ772818.713-NODE-713-length-33377-cov-17.066443_pt1 | contig 33377 bp, 40 predicted proteins | sample MGYA00580837_ERZ772818 | MGnify/ENA primary metagenome ERZ772818 (study PRJEB29015, sample SAMEA2737671) | human gut metagenome | biome: human gut; feature: human-associated habitat; material: faeces | place: China | collected 2012 ...
TACCCAAAACTCATTTATTGAACCCATTGCAATTCACCTACCCTCTATAATGGTGATCGCAACCAATACCCTGAGTTATCATGTCACCTAGTATATTTGTGATATTGAATGTTTTGTCAATGAGCTGCAATGTTGGATCATCAGCAACAACTCTCTTTAAGTCATCAACTAGAACCTCAGAACACTTCTGCTGGAATCCATCTGTATTAAGAAGATCAATAACAGCCTTTCTCTGTTCTTCCTCGTCTAGTTCTGCATAATCTTCTACAACAGAGTCTGGTGTAGCCGACTTTTCACTTATAGACACTTTCAAACTCAGTATCGCATCGGCAAGTCTTTCATACTGCTCTATAGTATTATTCAACTGCTCTATGCCCTCGTCTAACTTTTCGATTGTGTCTTTACAAGTGTCATCATCATTCATCAGTTTCAACAAATATTGCATATTGATCAAATTATTGCCTATAATGGCACTCTGTTCATGTTCTTCAAGCCCAGCTATTGCCCTAGCTAGATCTTCCAATGTGTAATTAAATGTCATAAAATTTTTCCTTTCCCAGGAACTCAATGTCCCTGTACAACTTACTTAAATTATCAATTTTGTAATCGTATCTATCTGAATTGACAGCACGCAAATAAAGCGTTGACCATACTACAGCCACCACTTCATAAATTGCCCCATCATACTTGATGAGATCTCCCATGTTTAATTTCATGTAATCACTTCTTTTTTATGGATTTTTCATGTTGAATAACAACCTACGGCATTGAGCCTAGAATAAATAATAGAAAATACTATGAATTTGTTAGATACTTTTCCAGCCTAACGAAAAGATGCGGATATAACTCAAGTTTACCATTCTTGAAATTAGATAATATAGATGTGCTTATCCCTGTGGTCTTAGATATATATACCTGTTTTTCCCTCTCTAGTCTATCAATATAAAGCTCTCTTAATTCCTGCTGTGTCATATATGCCCTCCTTTTTTGCTTAATATTTATTGAAATAACAATATTTCTTATAAAAATAATATGGAACCTGCGGAGACTACCGCTAAAGATTTTTGACATAAATGGACAGACCGTTTTTGATGCAGTCTGTCCACCTACATCATCATTGTTTTGAATATCGCACTCGATACTATTACTTTTCACCTAATTTGAATCAGCAAAAAGCAATTATGAAGAGAAAGCAATTATGAAGAGACTACTAGACCTACGGTTCTTTCATCTCTTCATAGGCAAATAAACAATTTGCATTATTTTCTAGGTGTTTTTCCTACTTCTGTGTGACAATTTTGCTCATTTTTGAACATTTTTAAAAACAATTCTGGATTACTGTCATACAACGTCACAAATAAACTATCCATAATCTTAGGGTTATCAAATGCTTTTCCAATCAACGCACGCATGGTATACTCGTTGATCTTTCTTCCTGATAGCTTTTTCATACATTCATCGTAAGCATCCTGTTTGTCACTACTGTAATGCTCTGAATCCTTTTCCAGTCTTCTAACTTCTTTATCATAAGTCTCAACTATCTCAATTATACTGTGCTGCTGTTTCCTATTAGCCTTGTTTCTATCTTCCTTACTCAATGGTGTCAAAAAATTTCTCAAATTTATTCCCTTACTTCTAAATACTTTATACTTGTTCTCTCTGAGATCAATTATGCCCTCATCTATAATCTGATACAATATATCCATTGGACAATTGAATAACTTTACTTCTTTAAGGTCAATCTCTTTCTTTTTGCTTTTCTTCTTCCTGTTCTTTAATTCCTGTACATCAGCATAGAACTTCGGATATTTTTTGGGTGGATTCATACATCCCATGTTTTGAATCCTAGATAGCTCTTTTCCAACCGCAATATCAAAATTCCTTTTCGCACTATCAATCGAACACTGTGCAAGCACTGAGCAGATTATAAATATATCTTCTAGTTCTGCACTCTCACAACCACCATCAAACCAGTAACTTAATGCCAACTGTGCAATGTTGCTTGATACACCTGTGTCTGACTGAGCATTTGCGATCTTGTTGTCCATTACGGCAAACGACTCCATGCTTTTATCATAATCGCTGTTTGTACTCTTTGGTATGTCGTTCACTATTGTAGGATATTCAGTATATGCTTTATGAGCCAGTTCTGCCATTTCAGGCTGATTGGTCGCATATATTGTATCACTGTCGAGGTCTTGGGAATTAAGTCTGTCCTGTACGTCTGTACCTATACCATTGATAACTATTATTTCCTTGCCAAGATCAGGAAAATACCTTATCAACTCTTTTGGATAAACATTTTCAAGACATACTATATTGTTGGGCGAATTGTGTGGATTCCTGAAACCAGCCAACCTCTCACCTTCAGCGAATCTCTTTGTGTAACACTCTATCCTGTCATCATGTGTACAGAAATTCCCTTCATGTAAAAAATCCTGTCCAGTTGCCTTCATCAACATAGCAATAGGGTTTCCACAGATAGTTAAGTTATCACCATTTTGGAACAGTTTACCAAGCAGTAACCTTTCTCTCTTCAAACTGCTAACCATCTCTCGCCTTTTCTTCTTGAAATACTCAGTATTGATAATATCCCTGTTCCAATGGCACAAAGCCACCATCACCTTGTTTATACTGTACTTCTCTGTTGATGTAGCCTGTAGATAATCTATAAATGCACCATCATTAAGTTTCAAATTATTACAAAAATCAATACTAGTAGACGCTATCTTTTCCAAAATAGGTTTATCAGTTGTTGGCAAAGTATTATTCATCTGAAATGATGACCTCTGCAAGTCACCATACTTACTACTGTGTGCCGTCTTTACTATCTGAAAAGTATAGCCATCATTTTTCATAATCTTTTTATATGCCTTAAAAGCTGCTTTTGGTGTACCTGATTCACTCATGTAATCTGTAAACTTCAGCCACTTCAGCGAATTGTCAGTGACTATAACCTTTATGTCTGATACCTTCATCTTGCGACCAAACATATCAACTCCACTGGCAATGTACGCACTATCATAGTCATCTTTATAATAATCTTTGAAATACTGTTGGATATTGCCCTTAAATAAGCAACTCTTGAAAAAATGACTTCTACAATATATAAATCCGTTCATATCAGCTGGGAATATTGTCGCATCAGAATCAATCACCCCCATGCCATCCCATAGAATATTAGATATTTCTCTCTCGTCTCTTTTTACAACACACTTGTTATGAATCTTACCATCAGAAAACTCAGTTTCTTTAATTGGACAATCACTTATATCTATACCATGTTCTAACAGTTCTTTTTTTGTTCTACCTATCAACTGATATTCAGGATGATCTTCTAATACAGTTTTATACGTTGTATACCCCATAGGATTTATCATTTTTTCAAATTCCTTGAAGTCTCGTACCTGCTTTTTCTGCTCCTCTACACCAACAACACAAGCCTTTTTTCTGCATGAAACCTTCTCATCCTTTATAACCAATATGTTATCAAGTGGTATATGAATAAAATCCATCGCCGTAGCAGTTATTAGTGGTGCATAAGCTGATAACTCAACAATCTTGGCTCCTTTGCCATCAGGAATTTTATCAATAAGTCCCATGGTGATATACCTTATGACGTTAGTATACAATTCCTCTCTAATGAAGAAACACTCACCTTTTTTAGCCTTACCAGGATTCCTACACAGCATTTTATACGTGATAGTTTTCGTCAGTTCTGGAACTTCCTTCTTGTTCTTATCGAAAGTTACCCATGTAATAGTTGCATTGTTCTCATAGAAATACTTTCTTAATTCATTTGCTGATACAGATGGTCTTGAACCGTCACCAGTTGAACCATCCGCATCGACACCATACTCAAACTTCATCAATATAAGATCTAAACTATTGCCTTTCTTATTCAGAGTAACACCATGCTTCAGCAAGTAGGCAGAAAACATACTCCTATTGATAACTGCTGATTTATAGTCTACATATGAATCAATGTACTTCTCTGATCTGCTGTTCTTATCTTTTACTAAAAACTTATATCCTTGTGCCACTCTATAGACACTTGCTGCCTGAACACTTCTTACTTTTATAATCTTTGAATCTGTATATTTTATAAAAAACAACCTCCATCCTATGTTTGTTTATATGTTATTTGTTGTACCTACAATGCGATTCTTGATATTAAATTCGATTCTATCCCATCAAGGGTATAAATTATCGTCTAACATCTATCGTTCAAAATAGGTCTGTTTTCGTGCATTTAAAGCCTTTGTATACACCACTTTTAGGCAAGTAGGAAATGCCAATTTCATTGGACATTATTTTTCCTTTTCCATGCTAAAAAGTCGATAATCTCAGCCGAGTTAATCCTATTCACCAGCTTAATGCTAAACTCTTCAATGTCCTCTATTCCAAATATTTCACATTCAGGAATATCCTTTTTATTTATTCCCTCATCTTCTGCTGTAATAGTCATATCTGCAAATGATATACTTGTTACTGTATAAATCTTGTCTAGTATCATTAAGTATGATATATCTGTTATGTTCTCTGCCATCATTGTTCTCCGTATCATAGAATTTCATTTCACAAAATATTTTCTAACTACTATGTAATATAATTACTCCCCATTATTTTAATAACATAGTATAATATAAATGGGAGGTGATATTATGAATGGACACAACTTAGATTTTGACACTCATTATCCTGTAATAACAGACTGGGATGATTTAAAAAATTGTCCTTTTTCACACAAATGTTGGGTAAATCCCTCTAACGTAAACGAAGAAAAATCTTATGAAAAAGGGGATTTTTTACGGGTATACTGTGACCATGATTTACGTTGGTGTGATGCTGAATTTGGATATGATTGTTGTCAAATCTGTACCGATCATCTAAATGAATAATTATTTTAATATCATGTGCTTTCTTTGTTACTTTCTTTGGCGCAGGCTTTTCACTTAGCGAAACAGCAATCTTTGATTGCGTTGTGCAGCTTAGTAGAAAAGGATGGTTTCAAAGAAAGTAAAATACATTAGTGGGAATATCCCACACCCTGTTAGTCAGCCATCTTAGCTTGCCACCCTTGAAGGGTGTCAATCTAATCTGTCAGCCTTTTTCGTTGATATGTCCTGTCACATTGCTTACGCAATATGCCAGTCCAATCATCGAAAATCATATCTCGTATATTTTTTACTGTTATATAGAGAGAGCAATTATTATCTGGTTCTATTTTATTTAGTATCACTCTTGACCCCCTTTTTTGAGCGAAGTTTCTATTATAAGCTTCACGCCCAAATAGGGGGGTCAAAACTATTTTTCAAACATCATCAGTTAAATTAACCGCCCTCAAAAAAGTGACTCAGAATCTAATTATCTTCCACGCATTTTTATATTTTTTCTTCTTTTTGTTGCCATTACCATCATCTATATATCGTGTAGTCTCAAATTCCTTGATTCTATAATCGACTCCTCTTTCTTCTAATACTTGATTCAATGTGGGTGCTTTCTTCAGCGGTTTCCCATCCTGTTTAGCATTGATCTTTTTTATCAATTCGCTTCTATCTCTCAACTGTAGCAATACCACATTATCTGTAACCATCTTTTCTAAATAGTCTTCTAATCCTTGTTCTTCATTTATCATTCTGTATGTGTACTCTCCTGTGTCTTTGTCTATAAATCCAAATGTTGCAGCTAAATATTTGCAATATCCAAATTTGTCATATTTCTCTAGCATAATAGAATAATCAGCTATATCCTCTTTCTTCTTAAAATACATAGGCTCATTTATTGTCTTTGTATACGAATTTGGAATTAACCGCCCCTGTTCATCATATATAAGGTCATCATATAAGATGTTGTTCACGTCATTTTGCATTGGATATTCCTCTATCAGTTTTTCAACAGAGTAACCATTCTGCATATAGTAATCTGCCATCTTTACTTTTTGTTCCATACTTCTTTTTAATCCAGCTAGTTTCTGATTATTGATTACTTTGATGTATACATATATTTGGTCGTCATCGTCTTGTATTCGTTTTCTTCCCATACACTGAATTAAGGATCCTATATCTACAATATCAATTACTATGTGCTTTACATCCTTGTCTATAATATTTATTCCAGCATCAAAACAAGACGTAGTTATAAGGAATTGCTCCTCAAATCTCTGGTTAATCAAAATATTTTTTATCTTATCTTTATCCACATGCTCATAATACCTCCCATTGTTGGCACTACAGTTAAACACACAATAGTTCTTATATTTTGAATAAAGCTTATAAGCTTTTTCTGCTGATTGGATGAAAAATATACCCTTGTGTCCCTTCTCTATCCCCTCTTTTATAAATTCTTCCATCGTTGTATCCTTATGGAAAAATGTCAGTTTTTTTATAAAAGAAAAATCAAAAGGTACTTCGTACTCTATGGCATTTTCCAGACCATTATCCTTGATATACTTTCTCATATACCTAGCCATATGTTCACCAGTTGCCGACATAAACACATGAATAGAACTGTCGCTGTTCATTATCATCTGAAATGACACTGCCGTTTTATTGTTGAAACTACTATCATTGAAAAAATAATGGAATTCATCAGATACAACATACTTGTATTTTGATAAGTCGATTTGTTTACTTGTATTATGGAGCTTGCCATACTCCAAGGATTGATATGTTATAACATCTATCACATCCTCTTTACCATCAGCCTCGATCTCATATTTAAACTGCTCAACACAATTAGATCTATGAATTAACATCAGAATTTTCCCATCTACTTCTTTTGCCAAATCATATAATGTATTCTTACAAAAATAACTTTTACCTGCCCCCATCGGTGCTGATATTAATACATTACTTCCTGCTGTCCAAGTCCTAGCCTCTTCTTTACTTATTACATCTGTAATTCTTTTCTTCATTGGTACACCTCCGACTATTGGTTGAGATAGTCGCTCATTGACTGTCTAATCTGTGGTGTATCTCTAAAAACAAAGATATTCTTTCTACTTGAACTCTTCATATCTGGTCGCATATCCATAAGGACATACCCTCTTTGCATTAAATATCCAGCCATTCTTTGACTGAAAATTATAATGTCTCCTTGTTGCTCTGTACTAATAATTCATTCCTCCTGTTCTACTCAGCTATAAGCTCTACCTTGTCAACCTTCATGTTGCGTCCACCGCAAGGACAATTCATACCGCCTTTAACATAACCAGCATTGTCAATTTGGCTCACATTATAAGCAAAACCTACACCATTACAACTGTCACACATACACAATAGGGCTTTGTCGGCATTTACAAGATGTGCCTTTAAATCAACTATCTGCTTGAATTTTTTCTTTGTGATTCTTAATACATTCATATCGTTTACCTCCAAATATTATTATTTTAGGCACACCACCATAAAGGTAATGTGCCTGTTATTCCGTACTATGTATAATCAGCAACTTCACTGATAAATATATGAAAAATTACATTGGAAAGGGGAAAAGTCTATCAGTTCAGAAAATAACTGTTCGCTTCAACAGTCGGTTGCATCATCTCATAGCAACAAATATCTCTGTTACTTATATATTCTCCACTCGGAGATTGATTTTACTGATTTGATTATTGAGTCATGCCTTTACAACATTCTTTAAAATTTGGCATTCTCTTTAAATTACGCACAATGCTAATTGCATCGTCAATTTTAATAATATCTTTCTCTAACTCTAAGATTTGATCAAATTTTATCAGTTCATAGTTAGAATCTAATAAACATATTCCATTCTCATAATTCTGTTTTATAATATTGACAAATTCTTCTGTTAATTCAGCCTGTGTCATGTCATCATATTTCTTATTATTAGAAATTCTCTTGACATTTACCGCCTGTGTTCTGCCGGTTGTACCTTCTCCAATCTCAAATTCCACAATGTCATTCTGATTTAAAGATTTGCGACTTTCCGCAATAATGTTGGAGTAATGCACAAATACATCACTTCCTGCTTCGTCTGTGATAAATCCATAACCTTTTGCGTTGTTATAAAATTTAACTGTACCTTTCATTTTTTAATCCCTCACTTTCGTTATTTCCTATATATAAGGCAGGAATGAGAAAATATCTCGTAAGTTCCTTTACCGATTTGACTAATCGACCTATTTATATATTCGCTTTTTATTTCTGAACTAACGGCAAAACGTATTCTTTTAATCCATCTACACCGATTTCTTCAAGTGCTTTATAGAACAAATCAACATTCGTATTATCTGTATTACTTATAATGTCTATAAGAATATCTTGACCTGTATAATCTTCATATTCCTTTTCAACCAATTCTTTATTTAATGATTTGTATTTGTCTGCATATACATCATTAAAACTATCCCAAATGGTATCAAATAAACTCTCTTTAAAATGTGGCTTATAGTTAATCCAACCTAAAACACATTCAGGATTATTACAATCAAAATTTTCATCATATAAATCACTATTCGGATTGAATACCTTTGTTTCCAGATATTCTTTATTGTCGCTTACGCCATACTCCTTAATAGCTTTAAAAATACTTTCCTTGCACCACTCTCCATATTCAGGATATTTTACTTTCTGTGAATATTCGTCACAAAGTTTCTTATAGCTGTCTCTCACAATGTATATCCTCCTACTCTCTTTATGCTGATAAAGATGCTAAAAATGCTGTATATGTTGCATTCAATCCATCTATAACCTGATCTAATGTCGCCCCATTTGCAAATTGCAGCATAACATCAATACAGTTGTTACAATACCCACTTACATATCCAATAAATAACTTGATATTGTTATTGCCAGCCAACTCATACTTAAAATCCAACGAATCCGCAAAAATTCCAGATTCCATGTACCACTCAAAATCATTCATAAACTGTTCAGGTGTTACCTCGTTTTTCTGATTGGTGTCCTTGTTTGTCACTGTTACACTTGTTACTATGACCATATACTCATTAAATAGTTTCTGAAGGTCTTTTGCTGTTGTCGATCTTTTCATCATGTTGTTTATTCCCCTTTATATTTGTCTCTATCAAGACATATATTTTATGCAAATGTGATATAGTCTTGATGTTGCATGATATGTACCTATCTATTCATTCTCTTTTTTAATACATCAAACTTCGATGTTTTTCTTACAGGCTTCACTTCTTCTTTTTCATCAGATAATATCAGAGCATCTAACTTTTTAACCTGCTTACGTTCCCTCTTGCGTTCCTCAAATGCTGTTTTAGCCATCTCTGCAAGTTTGGTAACGTATTCCACTGGATAATCAAGACCACTGCAAGCAATCAATGTACTTCTGCCGTTGTACCCTTCAAATACATTTTGCGGTTTTCCCACTTCTGAGATTACTGAACTTACCTCAATATCTCTGTTATCGCTTCCAGCATGAATAATAGCCACATGCTCACATACCTTGTTCTCTATCGGTGCAAATATGCCATTTCTAGCCAGCTTGTCCAACATAACCGTTGAATCAGTTCCACTCTTCATAAGGCTCATTGTCATAGCTCCACTGTCTTTCAACATTTCTATTCTTTCAGCTTCATCAAAATTATTTAACTCGCCATATGAATCATTTGTAAGAAACGTATCAAGAAATTTTGCAAATGCGCTATTGATACAACTATATGTACTATCTACATTATTATTAATGAAGAATGTCACACCTAGTCCGAGATCCTGTAATTCCTGAAGTTCCTGAACTGCTGAATATGCGTTACTATGCTTTATAAGTGGTTCACTTGATGAAGGTAACGCTATAACTGGGCATACAATTTTTTTATCTGCTGAATCTTCCTGTAATAACATTTCAGCTATTATGGTGGCATTACCTGAACCAGTAGAACCACCACCTCCAAATACAAGGAAAATAATCTCTTCCTCTATACTGCTTATGTAGTCCAAAAAATCGGGATTCTGTTCCAAACACTCCAAGGCTCTCTCCCTATGACCGCCAAACCCATCAAAATTTTTCAGATGGTACTTGTTCATACCGCCCAACGCTCTTAAATCCTGTTCACTACCATTCACGGCTATGCCCTTATATCCATAGTTCTCAACAAATTCTTTAACCTGTTTACCTCCATAGCAGCCAATACCTATAAACATAACTTTGTCCTTCAAATTCATCTGTCTACCTCCTTGCACTCTTCCACAACTCTTATTCCCCCTTCTGCCAAATAAAATGTGTCTGCATGATTATCCAAACATCCCTTCTTGACATATCCAAGCTTGACCAACTTCTTCATCTTCCTATACAATGTTGTTCTCACTCCTAGGGAATCATCGTTATCCTCGCTGATCTCAGATAATGTCATTGAGTGGAATCTGTCTTTGCATTCATTTGCATAAAGAGTATCTAATAAGATAAATTCCATTCGATTTAACTGTGTCTCTCTGTTCAATTTAACCAGTCCTTTCTTCATATAATGTGGTAGCATTGTTCTAATACAGGTTAGATTATTGCCAAACATATACGTGTTATTGTCATGGTATATATCTGACATTGCTACTCGTAGGAAAAAATATATAGGCATTTCTGCCGTGTATATACTTATTCCCCATTTTGAGATGAGTTTTTGCAAAATTTCTTTATCCTATAATTCAGAAATAAGTTCTGTGAGTTTTTTGTAGTTATTGAGAGTATCTACTGAAATTCCAATCATTTCTGCAATATCTGACTGATTCAAATCCGAAACTTTCGGACTTGTTTTTTTCTGTAAATAAAAAACGTTATATGAAGATCCATATCTTAAAATCCTCATATAACGCTTATATGTAATACCTATATCATATTTATTCAAATAATTGTTCTAATTCATCGCCGATTATGTGCCATTTCTCTATCCCATCCAACTCATCAAATTCCCCTTGCTTGGCTCGTTTTTCTAATTCATCCATAAATATAAGTAATTTAATTTCATAATTCTCTCTTGAATTATTGACTGAATTTTCAAGCAATATTTCATATTTTGACAGTAACCTTAAAGTAAACATTCTACTGAAATATTCTGAAAAAGTTCGTAAGTCATCTATATCAATATTTTCAAAAACTTTATATTTATTTTTATTGTGCAACTTATTCTCAATAGAAGTTTCAAAGTTTTTACCTTCGCCTGTTTCAAAATAATCTCTTATCAAACCTTTTACAAATCCATTCATACTCTGATCTGTTTTTTCCAGATATGATTTTAATTGTTTGTATTCTTCCATCTCAGAAAGATTATATTTTATTGATACCATTTTTGTTTTTTGATCATATCTTTTTTGTGCTGCTTTCTGTGAATCTGATATCTTATTCTTGATCATAATATCATTTATATGTAATACATATATCTATTATACTAATCTAACCTCTACATCGAATTTAGATCAAACGTATACTAATCAACGCTACATAGGTATTACATATATATCCTTTCCTAAAAAATTTAGAGTGTTTCTATGTAATACCTATTATAAATACTTTTCTCTTCACACACCAGCTATTTTTCAAACGTCCGAACATAGAGCATATTATCACCTAACAACCTCATGTTTTGCAGGATATATAAGGCTTATTATGTCCTATATTCGGCAGTTTTCACTTTATTATATTAAAGCTTTAAACTGCCTTTGTTTTAGTTTACATAACATTACGGAATTCTCAACATAACGAAACCACTCACGAACTGATATATATACAGTGTTATATCTAACAATATCAAGTAAATACTCACTTTACCGAACTAAGATATATTCTAAATCAAATAGAACATATCAATTCCTTTATACTTTCTGCTTTTTCATAATCTGATTTATTATTATCAGTTAATAACTGCTTTGATAGATTATTAAATTTTTGAATTATCAATTTGACTTCAGGATCTTTAATTTTATTGCAATATTCTTGATACTTTCCAATATACCCTGCTCTAACCAAAAAATATGGCATTCTTTTTATTAGATATGAAAATCCAATTTCAGAACGTATTTCACTATTCTCAACAAATCCTATACAAAATTTTTCTATTATATTTTTATCTTCCATAAACACTGTTTCTATATGTGCAATGTATTCTATCCAATATTGACATGCATATGCTAAAGCAATATCCTCGTCTGGATTCATCATTTTATGATATAACTCCTTATATTTTTCATTCGTGCAATAATGCCACAATTCATGATATATTATCCCCTTTACATATTGTGAATTTGTATCAATATCTTCTAAGCAGTTTTTTCGCGCTACCAATATTCTTTCATTTTTTAAATCACATCTTGCACTAGCACCACCTGATAAAGTATTTACAATAGTAATATTTATATCTGTTGTCATTTTAAATCTCACCATAGATTCAATTTCATTACATATGCAAATAAGTTTAATTTTTTCGTTTTGTGTTGCACCATAAATATCGTAAGTCATAAAGCACCTCCTAATATTTTTCAATAAAAAAACTACCTATTTTACCACATATTCAAATAAGCTTTTTCATAAGCTGTTTGTCTTTGGTAAAATAAGTAGTTTTTAAATTTCTCTTGTGTATTATAATGCAAACAAAAAGGATATTATAAATTTTCCTGTTGTTTACGCTCTATTAATATCACATATTGTTATTTGTTGTCAATACCATATTGTAACAAAAAAGCCATGACCATTACAGCCATGACTTTCTCGCAACAAATCAATCAATTCCAATCTATAGGTAATCAGCCTACAAACTTGAAACTGTATATTAAGGGTTCATCACGCCCTCAACATCAATTATTATAACATACCCAAACCATTTTATCTATCAGAATTAAATTGAGTATCTATGTAATACCTATATTATAATTCTCTATACCATTTTGCTTTTTATCTCATTTAATCGCTCTGTTGTAATCCTGTTCAGTTCAGAGAAGAAATACTCTTTTATTTCCTCGTAACAATCAAGATCTATAATACTTATAGTATCTGATAAATCTAAATCCCAATAACCTACATATGTACAGATTGTTAATACACCATTATTTATATTCAGATCTATAGTCATTGATATTTCAAAGTTATCCTTTGTATATACCTTACCTGTTGCCTTGTAATTTTCCATGAGCGAATTATTTATACTATTCTCGCATATTTTCTTGATACATGCTGGCATTGTTGAAACGTTATCCAGAAATATCCCTACAGTTCCACCATCATATATATCAGAATATGTATCAGTTGTCTCTTTCTTATCATGGAATATTTTCAATTCTTCCAATTTATACTGTGGCTGCGTCATTTGGCTGTACCTCCCTGTTAAGTTTGTTGCATCGTTTTTCTGCTTCTTCCTGTGTGGCAAATAGCTTCTGATCTGTATAATCATCGCCATTTTTGAATCTATATTTTACAACCGTTTTCGGTTCGTTATGGTGTCCACTTGTATTAAGCAGATAATTATATACCTTGATGCTAGTAATAATATCTTTACTAGCTAACTGATATATCTTTCTCTTTCCATGTAATCGACCAGTGCCAAAACATGTGTTGCATGAGAATCTATTACCATCTATGATAATATGTCCTTCTCCTTTGCAAGCTGCACATGGTTCTTTAGATCTTGTTTTCTGGATGATATAGACCTCTTGACCGAGGTTGAATTTTGTTTCTACATTTATTTGCATTGTGTTGCCCTCTCTTTCTACCTACAAATTTTATCCATCATATCCTGTAATCTTTCCCTTGCACTCTGTACATAATATAATTCTCCATTTATTCTGAGTGCTTTATTATGTTGCTGTGCTGCAATAACCTTTTGCTGATATAGATTGATTCCAACTATCACACCAAGACAAAAGTTATTGACTTCCTGTTCACTGTTCAAATTTCCACCTCCATCATTTTTCCTTTGCATATTAATTCTCTCTTTTGTCCATGTCTTTTTCATAGATCTTCACCAGTTTGTAAAATGTTGAACGTTTTAAATTCAATCTATCCATGCACTTAACTGCTGTGACCTCCCCACATCTCCATTTTTCATAATATTCTTTCCAGTTTTCAGGAAATTGTGCGTTAGGTCTGCCTACTGGCTTACCTGTCTTTAATGATGTTTTCTTTCCATTTATAACTGGCATAACGTCCATTCCCTGTTTTTGCCTTCGTCTTGTGTTTTCCAGTTCTTTTTGTGCAACGTAAGAAAGAATCTGCAATACCAGGTCTGCAATAAATTTCTTGTCCAAATTATCATCAGACTGCCTAGTATCAAGCAAAGGCATATCCAACACAACAATATCTGCCCCAATGTCATTGATGATATAATTCCACTGTTCTCTGATTTCTGTGTAATTTCTGCCCAGCCTGTCAAGACTGACTATGACCAGCAAATCTCCCTTCCTTAATAATGGTGCCGTCTCAGTCGTTCCAACCAATGCGTTGTACTCTCTTCTGTTGAATGTTTTCCCACTTACTTTATCACATCTTATATTCCTGTCTGGAATACCAAAATCTTTTAACTGCTCAAGCTGTCTGGCAAGATTTTGTTCTGTAGTTGATACTCTTGCATATCCCCATACTTCAGTTTCCATATTTTTCTGTCCTTTCTGTCTGTAAAAGACTTGTCACTTTATGGATATATCCATAATTTACATTGACACATTTACAAATACATTTCCTTACAGAATAACTATTCTCCGTAAAATGACACCTTTATAGACAGTTTTCTAAATCTCTTGTTCCATCGCCAATTAACTGATAGACTAAATATGAAGGGAGTTGATACATATAAATATAGAGATACAGAAACCAAACCACTTTAAAGACATATCCAAGAAGATTTTTTCAAAACTCGAAGATTTTATATTTTCCATTATTCAGATGTTGCCTGATAAACTGCTGCCATCTATATTGATTAGCTGGCTCAACAGATACACGGATAAACGTATTTCAGAATTGCAACATCAGATAATTCAGAACAAATGGAGATCTGCAAATCTCAACAATGCCGTTGATTCCATCAAGCAAAAAAATAATCACCTATAGAATTATTTCCATAGGTGATTGACTGCTTTTATTTATTCTATTATCTTACAAATTTCGCTCTCATTCATTGAACATATGTTCTCAATATGATATACTGATATAGTATAATTTAATAGAAAGCAGGATGTAATTTCCGATTATTAGACGCCCTCTAGTTTACAAAGGAGGGAATGCCCTATGAACACACTTGAAGTTTTAACTTTGGTGCTGGTAATTTTTGCGGCTCTGTCTTACATAGATCATCATAAATAATAAAAAGAAATAGCATCCCACTCGTCCAAAAGTAGATGCTATTCTTTACGTTTACATTTTACTGAGGGCAAATCGGAGTTACATCCGATTACCTTTCTAATTAGATTATATACTAGGGCATTTGTTTTTTCAAGTGCCCTTTTTAATACCACATTTTCATTTATTCCTGTTTAAACCTATTTTCATATGATAATTCAGGCTTCAAGTCTATTTCCCAATCAATTATATCTCGTGGCTGGCATTGTAAAAGCTGGCATAAATCCTCAATCGTTTTTGTTGATACATCACACACAAACTCTTTTCCATTATGTTTGTCTTTGTATTCCTGAAGTTTTTGCTCTATCTCTTCCATCGAATCACCTGTACACATTTTAATTTTTGTTAGTGTTCCCTGTGGAATCAATGATTTTTGACGTATTGTATATGTCGTTATTTTTTTCTCTTTTAATTTTTCCATTAACTTGTTGTAATTTATCATCTTAATCTCCATTATTTTTATTTTAGACCTTTCCATATATTATATTTTATGTTTTTTTTCATTTCAAGTAATCTTCATTTTTTTGCAAAATTTTATAAAATTTCCTTTATAGTTTTAATAAGGACAGAGATATTTTCCCTGTCCTTTCACTATGTATTTCCTTATTTCTCTATCGTTCATCAGGGAAACATACTGTTGTTGCATTTATTTCCGAATCCTCTGAAATTCTGTTGGTTATGATCCATATTTTCCCTTTGGATGTTTTATATGCACCCAGAATATATAAATCTTCTGGGTAGTCCAAGGCTTCATCATTTGTCTTTTTATCCTCATTATCAAGACAACCCCAATCTTTAACCGCATATCTCTGCAATGACACCATAATTTCTGTAGCAAACTTTTTGTTGGCTGCCATTATATCATTGATTCCCTTTGTTACAACTACCTGTCCCATATCGAAAAATTTTGATGTTACCATATTTTCCATCCTTTCCATCTATCCTGCATTTCTGCAATACTGATTATTCCTGTTGTTACATTCTCCCTTTACCCTTCTGAAATACTCTTCCAAACTGAATGAGTATGATCTGCTCTGTAAGCAAGTACATTTTCCATTTTTTATAACTGTTGTTTCTGCTATGACGATATTATTATTCAATGTCAACTTGCCTCTTATAATATTTTCCAGTGACTTTCTCAAATCTCTGTATGAGCAATCTATATAAAATTTTCTGCCGTTATTTCCATCATTCACAAAGTAAATAATCCTGTATGTAAAGCAATCCTCTATCATATTGTTAGCAAGGCATCCTCTGTTAATATCTGTTAGAATATCTGATATTGTGTACATCTGTATCACCTCGATTTCTCTTATATCAGGAGGAGGATTTTCCTCCCCCTGTTTTCTTTGTTGCATTCGGTATTTTCCGCATTGTACCGCCATAAAAAGCCTATAAGTTACTATATTTTCCATCTATGCAACATTCTTGATTACTGTAAAATACTGTTTAACAAGTGCTGTAAGGTAATCAAGTTTTCCATGTACTGTTCCGCTATCCCTTGTTGATCTGTCTATATCCAAATCTATCCATGTTTTTCCATTTATCTCTGTATATTTTCCATCAGCTATTAGCCAGTGAAGGAACTCTCCAAAATCTTTGTCGTTTCTTCCAAGTTCTGTAAATGCCTTGAATGTTGCAACAAATATATATCCATTCTTCCTATTGAATAATTTCCTAATCTCACTTGTTATTTCCGTTGAATCAACCAGCCTAGTTAGTAAATTATCCAAGCTATTAAAATCAAATATGGTTGCGTTCTCATTTAACCACTTGAAGCCTACCTTTGTATCTTTCCTGTACTGTTCTGGATAGTTACACAATATTGCCATATCTCCAATGGTTCTCTCAAATGTGCCGTTGATTCTGTCCTTGTTATTACATGAATACATATCCTTGAAAAATCTGTTTTCTGCAATTTCCCTTATTTCACTAGCAAATGCATCAATATATGTAAAAGCTTTCTGTGCCTGGTTCATAGGCTTACAGTTATTCAATTTGCGTACCAATTTTGATATTTGCGTTGTATCACAATTCTGATGAATTACAACCTCCAACTGATACCCATTGAATCTCTCTTTTAATTCCTCTGGTAACTGCTCATAGGTTTTATTGCGAATATCACACTCTATATTTTCCCAAATAGCCTCTCCATGTTCATCTCGCTTTATATTTCCATTTTCATCTGTTACTTTTCGCTGATAAGTGACCATATATTCATCAAGGTTCTTTGTTATTTTTGCGTTTCCATATCTGAATAATGACAATGTACTGCTTCGCTGTAATCCATCAATTATCCACTGTCTGGTAATTCCGTTTGCTGTGGTTTCCTCACCTAAAATAATGGGTGGGATATAATCATCTGATAATACTGAAGCTATAAGCTCGTTTACCATGTTTGGATTCCACTGTCCTGATCTTCTCTGACATTCCTGGTCTGTTCTGATTTTCTCCGCTTTCATGTCCTTTAAATACTGCTCTAATGTGTACGTCTGCTTTCTGATGTTCTTCATGGTGATTACCTCCTAGAATAAAATCTTTACATTTTCAAAACTTCTCATAATCTTCATATTTTCGGCATATTCTTTTGATGAAATTTCTAAAATTTGCCGTATATCTTTGGGTTCGTACCCATCCATTAAAAGGTTGAGTATATTCACCTGTTGACTAGATAATTTTGAAATATACTGTTGTGCTTTGTCCTGAAATTGATTGTTGTTTGTTGCTTCCTCGAATGTGTCAAAGTCGGATGGTATAAGGTTATATATATCATTGCCATTATCATCAGAATCATCTAATGATGTGGTAAATTGATTGATAACCCTTTTTGCTCTGTGTCTGTCTCTTACCTCTGTTTTGAATTTTCTTTTAATGCATCCATGAAGAAATACATCAAAACTGATACCCATATCTGAGTTATAAGAGTTGTAAGCTTGCCATAATGTCATATTTGCAATGCTGTAAAAATCGTCATAGTCTGATTCTGATAATGTCTCACCCAGTTTCAGAAAAATTGATCTTGAAATTTTCTTCAGTAACTGCATATTATTTTTACAATACGGCTCTAATACTTCTACCTTTAGTTGTGTGCCTGTCATTTGTCTCACCTTCTTTCATGCTAAATTATGGTATATTACCGAATAGGCAAGCGGAGAACTGAATCTCCCACGGCTAAACCGTCACCGCCTGAATTATCACTTTTTTATGTACTTATCCTCTGCCCACTTTGTAACCTTGCCGTTGTATTCTATTTTTGGCTTGTTTATAATACCCTTACCAACTCTTACAACTTCATTGTTGCACTTCTTTATATAGAACTCTGTTGTCTGTTTATCCATGTTTAAACCTCCGATATATTCATCACCTCGGCTTTGGGTGATTGTCTCACCCTCTGCCAAGGTTCTATATATTTACTTGATTCTTAATACTGAGTATGTAGTCCGCTTTGTGAACTCTGCCAGACTACCGAATTGCTCCTCCAGTTTCTTCTTGTCTAAAGACTCTCGGCTCTGCTCCTTGTATGTTATCTTTGCCGTGTCTGTTATCTCCTCTGTAACTTCATGCTCTGTCATGTATGAAATTATCTGTCTCTCTGTCTCCCTTACCTCGTTGTCTAGCTCTTCCTTCATTGCTTTTAACTCTCTGAGTTCGTCCACCTTTTTCTGAAGTTCTGCTTTTGTCATCATAATGATTACCTCCTTGAATGGTACTTAATTGATTTGTTGTAAGTCATTCGGTTGACTATGCCTATATGATACACAAATTTATGTGTATAGTCCATTCGCAGTATGCACAAATATGCGTGAATATTTTTGTGTAATATGTACACGCTTTTATGTGCATATTTTTATTGACTATGCACGCATTTTTGTGTATATTATAGATAACAAATCAATCAAAAACAATTCAATCAAGGAGGTTTTCAGTAATGAAAATGTACAAAATTTATTTTGAAGGTCAGTTAATAGGTATTGAAACATTCAGTACAGAGGAAGTAAGAGAGATTAACAACTGTGACGATATAAGAGTTGAACTTGTTACAGATTAGAAAAGGGGTGGACATTATGACATATTTCAAGAATGTTGAATCATTAGAGGAATTAAGAAAACAGTATAAGGAATTATTAAAGAGGTTTCATCCAGACAACCCCAACGGCTCAACAGAAGCCACACAGTCAATCAATGCAGAATATGAAAGCCTGTTCAATATATTAAAGAACAGACACGAAAACAGAGCAACAACCGATTCAGAGGATAAAGCATCATATAACAATATGAAATATGACTATACAGAAGATATAAGGCTCAGAGAGGTTATACAGAATATTATCACACTGGACAATATCAATATTGAAATTGTAGGTTGTTGGATTTGGGTTGATGGTGACACATACGCACACAAGGACATTTTAAAGGGTCTCGGCTTTAGATGGGCAAGAGAAAAAAAGAAGTGGTATTTTCACACTGAAGCATTCAGAAAAAGAAGTCATAAATCATTATCTATGGACGATATAAGAAACTTATATGGAAGTACAGAGGTAAAGACAGACGAAAAGAAACGGCTCAAAATGGCTTAATATAAAGTGGGTATACCCTGAATAATAAGAGGTGGTTATCATGTTTAATTATTATGAAAATGGGAAAATAGAAACCCTATCAGCTAGAAAAGTATACAGACTATACACAACCGCCGTTGATGATGAACAGAAGGCAAACGGCACAACCTTTATTTCATGGCTCTATGAGATGGAGAAAATGCAAATTCTTAATAGAATATAATCAATAAAATAACGTAAAAAATAGGCTAGAGGTGTTTAATCTCTAGCCTTTTATTATACCCATAGGGGTATATATACATCTTGTAATATTGTCGTCTGTCCATCCGTGGGTGTATCTGTACTATTCACACGATACCGCCCACAAGCCAACCAACGAACAGGGGGGTGGCATAAACCAGAAAATATGTTTTATTTTCTGCTATGGGGTGTATCTGATACATCTATACACTGACTCTAAATAGGGGTATGCGATATATGTTATAATTTATTTATCTCATCTACATTGGTTTGATGAACTTCTTTAGCATCTGCCAATTTCTGATCACGATTTTCGCCGTATATCTCTTTTAATTCTCTATACATATCTATCTGCTCTTTTCCATACCACTCATTCTGAAGCACTTTTAATTTTTTATTGAGCGAATTATATTCGTTTTTATACTTCATATTATCAGGATATACAACTAATATTTTATTTAATTCTGCCATTCTTTTTGTAATAGCACTAACTTCATCCCTATATTCCGAATAAGTACCATAATAATATCCGTAATATTCTCTAGTCGAACTAATACTATCATTAATGTCTGTTATACTATTTCTATATTCATTATTTATATTTGATACTTCTATGTTATAACGCTCATCTTCTTCTATAAGAAGTTGTTGTTTTGATTTTAAAATTGATACCTTTATCTGCTTTTCTATATCTTTAAATTTAACAGAGATTATTGTTTCTCCATATGAAACTGGAGTAATTTTACCAGTTTGGGATACCGTAGCTATCTGTGTGTCATTTGATTCAAAAATAGGCGAAAAAAACTCTGTCGCATTTTCTGGTAATATTGTACATTCTATTGTTTTTTCCTCACCAATTCTTACTTCTATCTCATTATCTACGGAAAAATCCGTTATGTATATAGGCTGAACAACTACTTTACATTTGGATGTAATTCCATCAACTTTAACCTCAATATATGCCGTTCCTTCCGAAAGTGCATTTACATAACCATTCTTGTTTACATTCACTATACTGTTGTCTGAAGAACTCCAAAATACTGTTTTATTTGTTGCGTTTTGAGGCGTAATCTTTACTTTAAGCTGCTTTCGATCACCAACTGTCATTTTCAAAGAAATATCTGATAGAGTAATTTTTTGTACTTTCACTATTGCAGGTTTAACAGTAACCTTACACTTAACTATCTTTTTACCTGCCTTTGCAGAAATATATACTGTGCCTTTTTTATAAGCATGAATATACCCTTTATTATTAACACTAGCTATACTCTTATTTGAAGAACTCCACTTTACATCTGTATACGATAATTTAACTTTCTGCGGTTTATATGTCATTTTTAATTGATAGCTTTTCCCCGCATAAATTGATAATTCTTTCTTATCAAGTGTAAATGATGTTAGCTCTGTAACAGTCACTTTGCATTTATACTGTCTTTTTCCTATAGTAGCAACAACATAACAAGCTCCCTTTTTCTTTGCGATGACCTGTCCTTTTGATGTTACCGTTGCTACTGACTTTTTTGTTGATGACCATTTTATTTTAGATTTTGTTCCACTTACTTTTAATTGAATTTTCTGTCCAGGAATCAATACCGCAGATGACTTGTTAATTTTCACAGAACTTGCAGCTTCTACTGTTTGTACTCCAATTCCTATATTATTAGGGATTGTGATTGTTGACATACAAAGTGTGACCACCAGCATAATAGCTATTTTCTTTAGCACCGTTTTCATTTTGCTCATAAACGATTCTCCTCTCTTATATATGTTATTTTGTAATATATGTTTTCACTTTTTCATAACTACTTTTTAAATTACTATCCGTATCGTTATATGTGTTCGTCCATGACTGCAAACTACCATTCACATCTGTAATATGAGTAACAAAAGAAATATATACGTTATAATACTCCTTTATGGTTTCGTATTCTTCCTCTTGTCCTTTAGGTACATCCTTTAATTTCTGCATATTTGCTTCAATTTTTTTCTTCTGATTTTTTATCTTATCAATTTGTTCTACAAACATTTCATCACTAAATAAGTTCTGTAATGCGGTATTATAATCATTGAAATTATCACCACCAAGCCATGCCCAGGCTTCTTCAAAGGAAGCACCCTTTTGAGGTTTTTGATTTTTCAATGTATACTTATCAGTTGCATCATTAAGTACTTGTTCGATTGCATTGTTCCATACCTCATGAATAAATGTTCCTGTCTGTTCAAGATCCGTGCTACTATCTGTTATTAATTTAACGGTTTCATTTATACACGTTTTGTACTCAGCTGTGATTTTTTCTTGATGTGATTTATATGCTATCAATCCTCCTCCAACTCCCGCTATCAATAAAACAAAAATAATTGAAAAAATAATTACGAGTTTCTTAGTATTTCTTTTTTTCACTCTAACTCCACAATGCACACACTTCTTTGCTTTGTCTGAAATTTCCTGTCCACACTCAGGACACTTAATCATAGCCATACCTTTCTCCTCCTCTGTATGAATAATATTATGTTTCTATTATATTCGTTTTAACGAAGATATTCAATCATAAGAATATCTTTTATCCTTTATTCATAAGCTATGAATGGAGGTGCTATGATGATTGATTATTCCCCTTTCTGGAATACTCTTGAGAAGTCAAGTGAGAACTGGTATACACTCACAAATAAATATCATATGTCACATAGCACATTGCATAGACTAAAACATAATATGGATGTATCAACCAAAACACTCAATGATTTGTGCCGTATTCTCGGCTGTGATATTTGCGATATAGTAAGATACGTCAAATCAGATGATGACCAGATATTATAAAAGAGCAAGAGAACTGATCTCTTGCTCTAATTATTTTTGAGAAAATAAGCTATTATAGTTTTGTAGCCACAAAATATTCACGATAACATCTATTATCTACATACCCCAAACTCAATCTATATTTTGCCCTTGTTTCACCGCCCAAATTAAAATTGTGTCTATTTTTCAAAAAAAATGCATACAATTCCCAGATGTTCCCTATTTTCTTACGTTTTTACGATATAGCACAATACTCAGTTTTTCGTCACAATACAGATTTAATATCATGTAAACCAACACAAAATCAACGTTTTTTCACTGCCACGATATTATGTACGATAAGGCAGCAGGGGGTATGTTAAACTATGACTACAACTAAATTACTTCTTCATACACCTTTTGAAGTATAGTATCTATATTCTTCGTATTACACATTACTATTTTTTTCTGTGATAATGCACTTGTCGATTTTACCTTATAAAACATACTGTGCGACATCCACTTTATAAGCATTACAACTGCGTCAACTTCTATTCCAGATATATTATTTGTCTCCGATTCCATAAATATGCTATTAGGGAATTTATGCTTTATCTCTGGCAATACATCACTTATATGTCCCACAAATAAAAATCTCTTATTTTGCAGTAATTCTAAGTCATATGTATTGCTTGTATCTTCATTGTCTGTTTTATTCAATTCTGAAATAAACTGTTCTTGATATTCTATTTGTTTCTTCAAATCGTTAATTTCAGAATCCTTATTTTCTATAACCTTTAACAGTTTATTATTTTCGGCTACTAATGGTGCTGTCTGCTTAGAATTATCTGCTGTAATTTGTAATGATAATGTTCTGTTTTTTTGTAATAAGCTATTTATTTTGTTTTCTTTATCTGCAATATTCTGTTCCAGATTAGATATAATATCCTCATATCGTGTGGCTAAGTCTTGATTGGTAATTTTTTCCCATGAAAAATCTGTATAATATTGTTTCTGCATAATTGCAAACATCTTGTATAATACATCCATTTCATACATACAAAGAATTGTCCGATATACAATTTCATAATTGTCTGGAATACACTCTCTCGACAATGTAAGTTTCGTAAATCCTTGTTTCTTCTCCATAACCATTTCAATATATTTTGTTGTAACGAATGATTTAAAATAATTTCTTATCAATCTATCCACATCTGGAACATACATAACTGATTGTCCATACCACTTTTCATTAGCTGTTGTTGTCATAGCATTATACCAAGATGTCCCACCATTGTGATCCGCTATAATATCTTTTGTAAACAACTCAATTTGTCCAACTATTCCAGCTCTAATAGGTGCTTCACCATTCTTACTCTGTGATTTCATTTCAGAGTGGATATATTCAGCTAATTTATTCACCTCTATATGTAAATAATCTGCTAACTCAATCCTTCTTTTTGTAAGGTATCTGTCAAAGAATTTAGACATCAGCACATATTCTTTATTCTCTCTATTGACACCTTTCAAATAATCCTCTGATTCTTCACTAGTAGTACAAAATATAAGTGCATTATCAAATTGGTTTTTATCTGTCATATAAAAACAATAATTCAGCATGTATCTATCTTTTTCAAAATCAAATCCCTTTAAAACCTCATCTGGTTCTTCAAATACATTCGATCTGTAAAATAAAAAATGCAAATAATAATTTTCAGTATATGACATTTCAAACTTCTTTGCATTTTTTATTGTACCAACACTTTTGTATTGATGCTCCCAATCAGTAAACATATTCTTAATCCGTGGACACCTCTTAGAATACAGCAAATCAACTAAATCTATTATTTCCAATCTGCTATCTAAATAATCTGCAATTACAAGCAACACATCAGCATAAACGGTATGTGTAAATAATTCACCAACATTTCTTTCTTCTAATAACTTATTCACAAGTTGATTATTGCTTCGCAAATTCAAAGCCTCATATATTTTTTGCAACTCATCATATCGTTTGTTGTGAATATCTGTCATCAGCAACTGCATAATGTTATATTTAATACCGATTTTTCGCTGTTCCTCATTTAATTTCATCTTCGTTCCTCCAATACTGTATTGCACATGCCTATAGTATTCTTTCTCTATTTTACCATATAAGACTTGTGAAGGGTAAAAAAATAGGGTATATTAAATAGTTTTCTACCTAATATACCCTATTACATCACTATATCTCATATCTTAGCATAGCCTCATATACATAATCCTGTACTTTGCCCTTACAACTCTCTGCTAATTCCTTAATATACTTGATTTTGCCGTCAATCAATCCCTGTTGTGCTAACTCTTCAGTATCGTATACACCCAAATCTATCTTCTTATTCAATATTGAGATAGAAACTGAATGCGTGTTATCTTCATTTGGGGTAATACTACTTTTTATCCCTCTCTCCTCAAACACAGTATTTATATAATGCGTCAAAAATGAACAAGTTTCTGGACTGTACATATTACTTTCCTTACAGAGCAGATCTTTATCAAGATCAACCTTAGTTCCAGGAATGTAATGTGCATCAAACCATATCTTGAAATTCTGGTAGTTCTGCCATTCCACGCATACATTTTTATCCATATAATACGGCTTTAATTTGTGAACCTTTTTGTTATAGCACCTCTGAATCATATTCTTCCACTTGATAAATGAACATGATTCACTATCTATATCTGAAGACTCTGCACCGACATAACCAACACCCTCATAGGTTCTTTTATTGTGCCAAGGTTTCCAGTCAACAGGCTTAAACTCCACAGCATTTACAATATTTATAATCTGCTTATTAGTTACTGCTCCATCCTGTTCATATACTCTTAAAATTTCTCTGTATTGTTTATCTGTTACTGGGAACAAATGCTTGTAGTAATTATCACTTTGGTCGTTATTCTTATGCCACACCATTGTATTATGTTTCATGTCATAGTTGACAATGAACATCTGAATTACAAGATCACAAGCATTAACTCTCCCTTTCTTATATCCCCATCTATCTTTAGATTTAAAATAAACATTCCTGTCGAGTGTATAAGTCAATTCCTTTGTCGTCCTTGAACGAACTCCTTTTACAAGTTGATATGTGCCGTCATCCAACTGTTGAATCAATCTACCATAATTTGAGATCCATGCGGATTTATAATCCAATAATCGTACAAATACTTCATCTTTTGCAATAGAATCAATACTTGATTCTGACCTATATAATATTTGAAAATGATATGGTTTCTTGTATTTTCTCCGTATCTTTACCAATTCACCATTATTATATTTTTCTAATTCATCAGACAATCTTTGCTGATAATGCTTTTCTCGTATTTTCTCGTTATAACAGTCTTTGCAAACATTCCATATATAACTCTGTTTACTCTTAAATTTGTCTATGGGAAGCTCCCTCACACACCATTTACAAACTTTTGTTTCTTCATTACTCATATTTACTGTCCTCCATTTTGCTAGATCAGAGGACAAGAAAAGGCACGCCCAAACTAGACGTACCTTCATATATAGTTACTACCTTCAGGCAGCAGTTGATTTATACTTATATACTAGGAATATGTGCTGAACCGCACAATAGACACCCTTCAGAACAAAGGGTCAAAATGATATTTTTAATATATTTCTTGAACTCTGATACAGACTTTATTTTACTTCCTGTCTGTTTTGGAATATTCATACATTTGTTGTTATTCTGTGTATTTATACTGATTACTCTTTTTCATAAAAAATTCTAATACCATATCCTGTATTTTTTTGTGAATCTCAGGATTTTTCATGGCTTCCTTGAGTTGTTTTATATCCATAATCTTATTGCTCCTTCTCTTTTAATCTTAAATCTTCTTTTATCCAGCCAATCATACAGCACATACTGTTATAATTACCTGAATACTTCTTACCTCGTGTAAATATAATATATTTAGCCATTTTATTCTTTGGACAATCAACCAACTTTGCCCCATATCCTATATACTTACACTTAGTTCTCAATACTTTCTCCTGTTTGTTGCGTACCCTTGCAAGTACAGCATTACAGGATTTAACATTATTATTGCGTATAAACTTCGCCATCCAGTCAAACAACTCTGTATTATCTCGTACTCTATCAATATCTTTTGGGTACATCTTCTCCCATTCTGTAATTACGTTTTCTGGTGTTGAATCCATATTTAGTATCATAATCTGTCTTGCTACAATAACCTTTTTCTCATTGTAGTTAATGATTCTATTGTCCATCATCTAACCTCCACGTCAAATCCTTGTTTTCTCAAATAATCCAGGGCAGCTCTAACCAGCTCACCATTCTCAACGGTGTTTGCCATAGTATCATCCCATACGTGAGGTGTGTTTGTACCAAGGTCTTTGCCACCATGTAATCCCTGATTTGCCCATGTTGCAACCTGATTACCAGTTGCACTATAGTAGTTATCCATAGAATCTGTATCTATATATACATAAGCTGTTACCGTCTTTCCTCTTCGTCTTGCCCCAACTTTAATCGCTGACCTTAAAAAGTCATACTGTCTGCGGTAATAAATAGGATCATACGAATCGTAATAACTCTGAAGAAAATAGTTTAAAGTTTTATATACTTGATCTACCAACTTGTCTGTCATATCTTTCATTGCAGGCAGCAGAGCATTTTGTAAATCCTTCATACTTTTTATCTCTGGCATTAGTCATTCTCCTTTATATATCCTTTATCCTCTAATATTGCTATCTGCTGTGGTGTACACATACAACCATATCCAAGACCATATTTGCCCTCTTCAATATTTTGCAGATACCTATTATTCATTCTCTGTTTGTTTCCTTTTTTTCTGCCAAATTTAATTGTTGTATATGGCTTATTGCCATCTTCGTGATTCATTTCACCTATGTTATATGTACGTGGTGTATGAACACTAGGCGAAAGAGAACCTATTTCTCCTATACTAACCTTTTCTCCATTCTCCAAGGCAAGCTCCATCTCTTCTAAGCACATATTGAATATCTCCTGAATGACTGACATTTTATATATATTGTCTTCACGCTGGAATACTCTTGATGCTATCATTTTCTTTGTAATTGTTTGTCTCTGTTCTTTCCAATCCATCGTTAATCCTCCTCATGAAATCATTATTTCTTTTCACCCTATATCGTTAGGGGTATGAGCGTGTATTTGGCTCAAATTTTGATTTTAGTACCTTACTTGGTTAATTTATATGTATGGTATTTTTAGGCACTAAAATAAGCCCATACGCCTATTTTAAATCAATAAGCATATAGACTTATTTTAATGTCTAAACTATAGTGTGGTGTGCTATTTTTTAATGCGCTATTTCGATACCGACATCGGAACCGAGGAACTTGCCCATCTCGAGATGGTTGCGACCATCATTTACCAGCTCACAAGGGATCTGAGCATCGAGGAGATCAAGGCATCGGGCTTTGACAAATATTATATCGACCACACCATCGGCATCTGGCCCCAGGCGGCAGGAGGAATTCCATTTAACGCCTGCGAATTCCAGTGCAAGGGCGACGCGATAACAGATCTTTTTGAGGATATGGCCGCTGAGCAGAAAGCCAGGTCGACCTACGACAACATTCTCAGACTGTGCAAGGATCACCCGGACGTATATGAGCCTATCAAATTCCTGCGCGAGAGGGAGGTCGTGCACTTCCAGAGATTTGGCGAATGCCTTGAGGCTGTAAAAGATACCCTCGATCACAAGAATTTCTATGCATTCAACCCTTCATTTGACACCAAGGCACCTTGTTTAAAGAATAATTGAAAATTAGAAATATCGGTGGTAAAATGATGTCACTTTTAACAAGAGAAGAGGCGGTGTTATGTCAGAAAAACAGATCAACCACTCACAGAGATTCGGAATCATACTGGTTCTGTCATGCGGAATCATGTGGGGCATAAGCGGAGTCCTTGGACAATACGTGTTCCAGTCGTCAGATGTAAATGCCACACAGCTTTCCATAATCAGACAGTTTATATCCGGTGTCGTACTGCTTGTCATCGCCGCCGTAAAGGGAGATAAAAGGGCTTTGACCATATGGTCAAAGCCTAAAAGTGTCATATCTATGCTGTTCTTTGCACTCTCAGGTGTCATGGGCGTGCAGTTCACATACTTCGCTTCCATCGAACATTCCAACGCCGCAACCGGCACAGTGATCCAGTTCACATACATAATCATGCTGCTGTTGTACACAACAATATTCATGCACAAGAGACCTCATATATATGAAGCCGCCTCAGTCGTATGTGCATTTGCAGGTATCTTTCTGATCGCCACACACGGCAGCCTGAATTCCCTTGCCATATCCAGGCCGGCGCTCATATGGGGACTCACCTCAGCGGTATGTTTCACTATATACTGCCTTTATCCTCAGAAGCTCTACAATGAATATGGTCTGGTAAATATCATAGGCTGGTCATCACTCATAGCCTCCATTTTCCTTGCGCTGGTCACGAAAACATTCTCACTGCCTCACATGGATGGAAGGATAATTGCAGCCTCACTTGCGGTAGCCATTGTGGGCTCCCTCATCCCATTTACAATATACGGTCTCGGCATCAGCATCCTCGGAAGCGTGAAGGCGAGTCTATTTGTCACAGTCGAGCCCGTGTCAAGTGCCCTGCTGACGTGGATCTTTCTGGGAACCCAGTTCACCCGCATGGATCTGATCGGTTTTCTCCTGATTCTTGGATCCATACAGGTTGTTGCCATAATGACATTTCACAATGAAAAACACATAGTAAAAGCTGAACAGACCCATCTGTCATGATGAAAGTCCATCCAGTTCATCTATCGCACATCTCATAACCCGGATCTCCTGAAGCTTTTCATCAAGAAGCTTCTCCCGGTGTGTGAGTTTTTCGTATATATCTCTTCTTCGTCCGTCAAGGCTTTGCAGCCCGGTTCTGCGGCTGTGTATCTCATCCCGCTGTGCACAGAGCTTATCAAGTTCCGCCCTGCTTTCCTCAAGCTCCGCTGTCAATCTCTTTCTTCCACTCTTCTTCCTGAGTCCCCAGTATTTTGACAATGCATATCCAATATAGTATGCAAGTCCCGCAGCTCCGACAGCGAAGAGCATCGCATACACAAGTCGTCCGTCCGGGAGAATATTATCCCCCCGTGCGACCAATGCATACATTATAACTATCGACAATATTCCAAGTACCATGAGCGGTACAAGTGCTGTTCTTACTCCAGTCCTTATCCAGCTTCGTCTGTACTCCTTAGGAAGCTCCTCCAGATGACGTCTGAGCGTCGTGATCTCAAGTTCGCTTTTCCGCTCCTGTGCCCATACCGAGTTAAGCTCACCCAGAACATCAGAGCTGACCTCGTAGTCATTTTGCAGGCTCATATATTCCCTGACCGCAGCGTCCGCCTCGTATGTCTGACATTTCATCCTGAGTATCTGTCTGACCTGTCTCAGTGTATCGTGATAAAGCTCCCTGCCCATTTTTCTGCCCGATCTTGCATACAGCCCCGACACCTCTATCATCATGTCGACCGCAAGTTTTATTCCGTCTCTGCTTTCAAGATCGGCTACATTCAGTTTATCGAGCAATCTGCCAAATTCTGTATTTTTGTTGGCTCTGGCGTATTCACTGTAGTCGGATCGTTCAAATCTCTCACCTTCCACCGCCAGGATTCTGTAATCCTTCAGCATGGATGATATATCAAAGTTCTTCTCACAACCTGCCATACGGTTCAGGCATATGGAATATATATTGTCACGTCCCTCAAGCTCCAGGATACCCAGAATGGCCTCCGTCAGAGCACCGTCCCTTGTATCGTTATCCACCGGATAATCAATTCTTTTATATTCTCTGACCGCAGCAGGCACAAACTTAGTCGAAACCACTCCGTCAGACATTTCCCCATATATATATCCATGTGCGCCTGTTGACTCTCTCGACACAGCCTCCGGACTTCCAGAATAATAAGCCTTGCCCGGAATCTTCATCTGATACTTCTGGCGGCCGCCAAACGCAATGTAATTAAATCCACTGGCACGCAGCCTGTTCCAGTCAACCGGCATCCGCCTCCGGTCACCCCCACATGCGATCAGCACATTACATACCGCTTCATCCTGCGGTTCTGCATCATCCACCACCCTGGCATCCATCTTCCTGTCAAAATAGCTCACGCCGTATATATCAACGTCCTTGTCCGGAAAATGAATATGATCCAGTGCCATGGTCGCCTGCTCATCCCTGACCGCTGTGTACCCCATGTCTCCAGTCTGCTTGTCTCCAATCTGTCTTATTCCAGGGCTTCCGATCACACACACACGGGATTTGAAACCATAGTCAAGAAGCGGCGCATCACTTCCCAGATTATCCTGAAATCCAGCAGCATATATGACCACTGTATGCTTTAAGCTTCCAAATATCTCATCAAGCCATACTAGCTCTTCCTCAGATGGCTGATGGTCAAACAGATTGCCTGCAACCAGAAGAAAATCCACGTCAAGCTCCCCGGCACGTGCCACCACAGCCTCAAATGTCATGTATATTTCGTTTTTCCTCTCGCCGCTCCATACACACTCCCTGTCAGGCAGCGCGCCGAGCAGCACATCGGATATATGTATAAACGTTATCTTTTTCATCAATCTGTATATTCCAATCCCAAGCATGAAAATGCATTATAATCCGTATTTGTTATGTGTGAGCATGACGCACGCCCCACATTTACATACTCTTTTATAATTATATTAGTATATGTCGATACACGCAAGTGCAACGACATAATGTATGTCGTGCACAGGTGCGACAGCCTTCACGCATCAATGCGCTTCATTATTTCATGTCATCTGACCCTAAAACGTTCATTTCAACAGCCAGAGCATTATTTTGCCAAGTTTAATTTGTTTTTAACTTGTTTTTCTCAATTGACTTTTAGATATGGCTTGCTTATAATATGTTAATGTAGTTTTTTGAAGTATTAATGGAGGATATAATTATGGCAGTCAAGTATGTGTTTGTCACTGGTGGTGTTGTATCTGGACTCGGTAAGGGTATTACTGCTGCTTCTCTTGGACGTCTTCTCAAGATGAGAGGATATAAAGTCACAAGCCAGAAGTTCGACCCTTATATCAATATTGATCCGGGAACAATGAACCCTATCCAGCACGGCGAAGTTTTTGTCACTGACGACGGCGCCGAAACAGATCTGGATCTCGGTCACTATGAGCGTTTTATAGACGAAAGTCTCAACAAGAATTCTAATGTAACAACCGGAAAGGTATACTGGAGCATCCTTCAGAAGGAGCGCCATGGTGATTTCGGAGGACACACAGTACAGGTAGTGCCACATATCACCAATGAGATAAAAGACAGATTCTACAGAAATCCCGATGCAAAGGATACTGAGGTAGCGATAATCGAGATCGGCGGAACCGTTGGAGATATCGAAAGCCAGCCATTCCTTGAGGCTATCAGACAGTTCCAGCATGAGGTCGGTCCTAAGAACTGCATCATGATCCATGTAACTCTTATCCCTTATCTGAAGGCTTCAGGTGAGATCAAGACCAAGCCTACCCAGGCGAGCGTTAAGAATCTTCAGGGAATGGGTATTCAGCCCGATATCCTCGTATGTCGTTCCGATCTTCCTCTTGATCAGGGCATCAAGGATAAGATCGCACTGTTCTGTAACGTGCCGAGCAGAAACGTTATACAGAATCTTGACGTGGATGTTCTGTATGAGGTTCCACTTGCCATGGAGAAGGAGCACCTTGCCGATGTAGTATGTGAGTGCCTGGATATGGAATGTCCTCCACCTGCAGAACAGGCATGGCTCGAGTGGACAAGCATGATAGATGCATGGAAGCATCCTGAGAAGAATGTAAGAGTTGCTCTGGTCGGAAAGTACGTATCACTTCACGATGCCTATATCTCAGTAGTTGAGGCATTGAAGCATGCCGGCGTTGCCAACAAGGCAGAGGTTGAGATCAAGTGGGTCGACTCCGAGCTTGTAACAGAGGAGAATGTCGCTGAGATCCTCGGCGATATAGACGGAATCCTTGTTCCGGGCGGCTTTGGCGACAGAGGTATAGAGGGAATGATCACTTCTATCAATTACGCCAGAACACACAAGGTTCCTTACCTTGGACTGTGTCTCGGAATGCAGCTCACGATAGTTGAATTTGCAAGAAATGTACTTGGATATTCAGACGCCCACAGCTCTGAGTTCAATCCAAACTCATTCCACCAGGTAATCCACATCATGCCAAACCAGCACGATGTAACCGATCTTGGCGGTACCCTCAGACTTGGTTCATATCCTTGTGTGCTTGCAAAGGATTCAAAGTCATACCAGTTATACGGTACAGAATATATCCACGAGCGTCACAGACACAGATACGAGGTCAACAATGACTATCGTCAGGCTCTGACTGACAACGGAATGGAGCTTGTCGGACTGTCACCTGACGGACATATCGTCGAGATGATCGAGAT
>ERZ772818.728-NODE-728-length-32791-cov-4.352700_pt1 | contig 32791 bp, 31 predicted proteins | sample MGYA00580837_ERZ772818 | MGnify/ENA primary metagenome ERZ772818 (study PRJEB29015, sample SAMEA2737671) | human gut metagenome | biome: human gut; feature: human-associated habitat; material: faeces | place: China | collected 2012 ...
GGAAAGTCACTTCACCGCCACGAAATGTATCCATTCCAATGAGAGAAGCCGCATCCATATTTACATGAAAAGAAACATCCCATCGCGGCCGCATAAAAACTCCGGCCAGATTCTCAGCGAACAGATTCTTTCCTGTCGCCTTATGTCCGACAAGCAGAAGATTCTGCCCGCATAGAATAGCTGTAATTGCCTGCTCCCACACATCTTTCCCATAATAAAACTGCTCCAGCTTTGGAATTCTTGCCTCATAAGATTTTTCTGCCGGATAACTTTCACGAAATTTTTTTATCTCATCAATCAAATCATCTCTGATTCCAAGTTCTCGTAATTTTTCTAACAAATGCTGTCGCTTCCCTTCTGTTCAAAACTTACCATCTATACTTCTTTTAAAGATGAAATAGATTTTTTGTTTTATCTTGTAATGTTATTATACTCGTGAAAGACCGTTTTTTCGATTTATTTTTCCACATAAAGGCATATTTTTTCTTTTGTTATTATATTATCACCCCAAAGCAATTAGTCCGGAATACTCTCCGCAAGACAGAGCCGCCCATACCCTACTGCCTCATTTGGATACTCCTCAAATCCCGGCATCGGCTTAGCCCCTCTTCTCAGATAAGCCTTGACCTTCTCCCCATATAAATAAATATCATTTTCTCTTACAATTCCCCACTCCATTAAAAGTGCCGCACTCCCCGTAACAAACGGTGTGGCAAAGGATGTTCCACTGAATTCTGCAACTCCTCCACCGACAGATACTGTGTTCACATTCACTCCCGGCGCCACAAGGTCTGGTTTGACTGCACTTGCACTTTCTCCGGTCAGTGGTCCACGCCCGGAAAAATCTGCATAGGAAAATGTCAGGCTGTCATATGCTCCTACTGTGATTGCCCGGATTGCGGTTGCCGGATTTGTAAGTGTCGTGCTGCTTACTGGTCTGAGAAATCCGGTTCCCGGATTCAATGTTCCTTCGCCTGGAATCCACATTTCATAATGTCCGTCCACAATTTTTCTCGGTGTCAGAACCATTTTCCACACTCCGCTGTTTATATAGCTCCCGCGTGGGAGGAAATCCAGATAGATCTCCTGGTTTGTGCTAAATGGACTTGGCTCCCCGTAATACAAAAGTATTTCTGTTGCATCGACAGTAAATCGCTGTGTTCCAAGCTGCTCCTTGACTGGTCCGATACGTGTACCTGTAGGCGATACAATTGAAATATCTATCTGATCTACATATCTTTTCCAAATCTGAACATTTAACGATGGCTGTTTTTCCTGCACTGCCAGCTCAATCTCCTGTTCTGTATTTGCTCTGACATTTTCTAATAGATTCCTGTTCCCTATATTTTGCTCTTCCACAGTCTTTTCTCGTAATCTCCCCGATGTATGCCCTGCGGTTGCCCCTTCATTTCCTGTTCCGATACAAATGCAACTCTTCCAGATATTAGAAATGTCATCAATAAATCGCTCTAATAATGACGTTCCGTCTCTGGCTCCGTATGTATTGCCAAAGCTGATATTCACAGCCACCGGCATTCGCAGCTCCTGTGCTTTGCGTATAACATAATCAATTCCCTGCATAAGCTCCGTCGTCCTTGGAAATCCCCCAGACATAGGATTTCCAAGTTTTACTACAATGAATTCGCTTTGAGGGGCAACTCCTGCATAAACACCGCCGCTTCCTCTTCCATTTCCAGCCGCAATAGCGGCTACCGCCGTTCCGTGTCCTGAAATATCACGCGTACGGATAGTTATCGCTCCCTGTGTCACTATATTTTTCGGTGTTATTACATGATAAAAATCTGGAAAAGCGGCATCTATCTCTTCCTTTGTATACTCCACCCCCATTCCATATTCTTTCGGCACATGCTCCCCCTCCACCGCCTTTAATGACTGATCCCACAGATAACGGATTCTTGTTGTCCCGTCTTCATTCCGAAAATCAGGTAGTGTGTAATCAACCCCGGAATCTATGACTGCCACAAGTACTCCCTGTCCCGTAAGCGAAAAACGGGCGTCCTGTACCTCATTGATACAAGACACCCGTTTCCCATTTCGTACCTGGAAAAATAATCGTTTTGGTTTTTCCACATATTCTACTTCTACAATCTGCACCAGATTCGGTATCTGTGACTGACGTATATGAATAACAGCATATTCATTTAACAGCTCTGTGACTCTCTCAGAAATCTGTCGGACTGTCTCCAAATTACCGGAATATTTGATAATCAACTCCCACATCTGGTCCACAGGATTATATCCTACATTCAATTCCTGAGATCGTTCACGTTCACTTTCCGTGGCATTCAATGCCTGATTCAAGAGATTTTCTAATTTCTGACTCTGCATTTCTACTCCCTTAAATGAGCTCAGGCATCAAATATGGTGCCAGTTCTACCGGAATAAAATAACCTCGATCATAATGACAACTTGGACATACAGGCGGTGCCATTTTCCCTTTTTGGATATGTCCGCAATTCATACACATCCATTCTCCTCCATCTGGATTTTCAAAATACTGATTTTTTCCAAGCAGTTCTGCAAGCAACGCAAAGCGACGTCCATGCACAGCTTCTACCTTTGCGATCATGTCAAATGCTCCTGCTGCCTGGTCAAAACCTTCTTCTTTTGCAATTTTAGCAAATTCCGGATAAACGTCTTCAAACTCCTGCATTTCATTATGCACCGCACTTTTCAGAAGATCTGTCACATTTTCTGCAAGATTGACTGGATATCCGCCACAAATTTCAATCGTCTGCTCTGTCTGACCTCTCAATAATTCATAAAACACTTCCGCGTGTGCCCGCTCCTGATCTGCAGTAAATAAAAAAATCTGGCTAATGGAATACAGATTATCTCGACTCGCCTGCTTTGCCGCAATTGTATAACGATTCCTTGCCTGACTCTCTCCTGCAAATGCCCGCATCAAATTTTCTCTTGTCTTACTTTTACTAAAATCAACAGCCATGGTACATACTCCTTTCTTACTTCTATAAGTAGTATGCTCCATGGCTGTACAATTATTCCTTCTTATTCTCTTTACAGTTCACTATATAAATTCCGGCACACACCAAAATCAATGCTGCCAGACTCCCAACATTAAATGCCTGTTTCACCTCTCCAAGTATCAGTGCTGATAAAATCACGCCACAAAGCGGGTTCACAAATCCAAAGATAGCAACTTTGGAAACATCGTTCCAGGCAAGCAGTACGGACCAGAGCGTATATGCCACTGCCGAAACCATTGCCAGATAAAATATAATTACCACACCCCCTGTAGTAACATTTTCCAGATGTCCACCCATTCCTGCTCCAATCAGCATCAGAACGATTCCACCCATCGTAAACTGCGTTCCGCTCAATACAACCGGAGATACTTTTCTGGAAAAAAGGTTGATCAACACTGTAGAAATTCCATAGGATAGCTGCGCGATCAGAACAAACCCCTCTCCGATCAGCTTAAATCCCATATCCAGAGAGTTCCCCAGCAAATTAATTACCACAACTCCGGCAAATCCCAGAACACATCCTGCAATTTTTCTTCTTGTCATCCGTTCATTTCGAAAAACAAGGCAAGACAACAAAATTGCAATAAAGTTTCCAAGTCCGGTAATGATTCCTCCTTTTACTCCTGATGTATTGGCAACACCTATGTAAAAGAAGAAATACTGTCCTACCGTCTGAGCTAGGCATACCGGAACTGCATATTTTAAAATCTCTTTGTCAGGAATCATCACTTTCTTTTCTCTAATAGATGCAAAAATCAATACCAAAATTCCTGCCAGCGTGAATCGCACTCCTGCAAAGACAATCTGACTTGCAATATCAGAAGAATCTACATGCAGGAAACGATAGCCTGTCTTGATTACCGGAATCGCACTCCCCCACAAAATACAGCATACACACGCAAGAAGTGCTACAATACCTGTTTTCGTTAATATGTTTTGTTTTTGTGTCATTCTCATACTTTTACCTAATTAAATCCTATAATTCTTCTTGCCACACTGTACGCAAGAGAGGATATCTTTCGTCCGGATCTTCCCGGAATGTTCATGGTCTGTCCAAGTATTCCGTAGCGAATCTTCATAAATGTCTTGAAATCCTTCTGTTTCAAATATATCCACAGTTCTTTTTTCTTCTCCAGGTTCTCTGCTTTCTTAGACCGGATACACAAAATGGAAGAAACAGTCATCATGATTGCGAGATAATTAAGCATATAATTTCTCAGTTTCTTACATTTTACATTTTTTAATTGGTACATATCAATCATTGTCTTTGTAACAAAAATCTGCTGATCCAGTCTGGATATCATAACTTTCTCATTGACAGACTGATCTTCTCTTCCAATATAATAACGATAAAAATCCACATCCAGATAATACACTTTTCGCACAAATGGCAACGGATAATACACATAAATATTATCTACATAAAATGTATGTTTTGGAAGTTCTAACTGGCTAAGCTTAAGCATCGCTGTCCGATAAATAACAGAATGCATCAGAATGTACTGATCCAGATGGAACCGTCCGATTTCTTCCCATTTGAAAATCTTATCCTGAGGAAGAACATTACGGTAATGAATACATTTCTTATGGGTTGCTCCTACTTTCTCATAAACATAATTGGAAATGAGCATGTCCACCTCTTCATCTTCAGATTCCAGCTTCTTAAGAAATTCCAGAATCTTCCGAAGAGCCTCGGCATCTACCCAGTCATCACTGTCCACAACTTTAAAATACTTTCCGGTGGCATGTGTAAGTCCTGAATTCACAGCATCGCCGTGGCCTCCATTCTCCTTATCCACCGCCTTGATAATCGTCGGATATTTTTCCTCATACTCATGTGCAATCTTAGAAGTATCATCGGAAGATCCGTCATTTACAATTATAATCTCTACATCTTCCCCGCCCACAAGAATACTCTCAATGGCGTGAGACATATATTCCTGTGAATTGTAACTTGGTATTGCAAAAGATATATATTTCATGCATCTTTCTCCTTATATCACATCTTTTTGAATTTATAGTTTCTTTCTTATTATGTCACTACTTACCCAAAGCAGAGCCTTAGGAATCTTTTTTAGTATATAGCATCTATGCACTTTTTCCAACCAAAATTTTTGTGTCTTTTTTGCAATCTCCTTGTAAAAAATGCTATGATTCGATATAGTAGAGATAAAATTGATAATTTTTCAACAAAAGGAAGGTACACATATGAAAAAGAATCTGATTGTCGGACAATCCGGCGGCCCGACTGCGGTCATTAACGGAAGTCTGTATGGCGTAGTCACTGAAGCTATGAGACACACTGAGGAAATCGACGAAATATACGGTATGATTAATGGAATTGAAGGATTTTTAAACGGACATATGATGGATATGCGTTCGCTCATTGAAACGAACGAACTCTCCTTACTCCGTACAACACCCGGCTCTTACCTCGGGTCATGTCGTTACAAGCTTCCCGAAGATTTAAATGATCCTGTTTATCCATTGTTATTCAACAAGTTTACATCGCATGGTATCGGTTATTTCTTCTATATTGGGGGAAATGATTCCATGGATACTGTAAGTAAATTATCCCGATATGCCAAAAAGATCAACAGCGATATTCGCTTTATCGGTGTTCCGAAAACCATAGATAATGACCTGGTCCACACAGATCACACTCCGGGATTTGGAAGTGCTGCAAAATATGTTGCTTCCATGGTCCGCGAAGTTGCTATTGATGCAAGTGTTTATGACAACAAAAAATCTGTCACTATTGTAGAAATTATGGGGCGCCACGCCGGCTGGCTCACTGCCGCCAGTGCCCTTGCCCGCAAATATGATGGTGATAACCCACGCCTTATTTATCTGCCGGAAACTGCATTTGACCAGGAAGCATTTCTTAAAAAAGTACAGAAAATACTGGAAACAACCCCAAACTTAGTTGTATGCATCTCTGAAGGAATTCATGATAAAAATGGAACCTTTCTCTGCGAACTGGCCGGTGATATTGGAACTGATACCTTTGGTCATAAGATGTTGACCGGCTCTGGAAAATATCTGGAAAATCTGGTCAAAGAGCGAATCGGCGTAAAAGTCCGCTCCATTGAGTTAAATGTATGCCAGCGCTGCTCCAGCGAATACCTGTCAGCTACAGATTTAAATGAATCTGAAAATGCCGGAATCGTTGGTGTTCAGGCTGCATTAAAAGGAGAGACAGGCAAGATGATCACATTTATCCGAAACTGTAATCTTCCTTACGAGCTCTCCTACGAAACTGCCGATGTAAATGAAATCTGTAACATGGAAAAAGCTGTACCATCTGATTGGATCACCGAAGACGGCTGTGATGTCACAGAAGCATTTATACAGTATGCAAGACCACTGATTCAAGGAAAAGTGGTGGTACCGGAAGAAAACGGCTTACCGCTTTTTGCTTACCGGAAATAGTTTTCCTACAATGAGGCACAGAATAATCGTGATCAACATATCAGGCAGTGTATTTCCTACCGGCATATCGATATTCATCAGAATTCGATACGCAATAAATCCTATCACCCAGATAATCATATTCGGTACATGCACTGCCTGATTACTCTTATCCAGTTTCAGCAGGAAGAAGTCTGCAATCTGGATTGCGATCATCGGTGCAAATACGGAACCGATGAGATACAGAAAATCTGTAATATTATCCATCGGGTATACAATTGCTGCAATCGTTCCAAGCACAGTTACCACGATTGCCACATGTTTTCCATTCCATTTGTTCACAACGGTCTCACTGGAAATTCCTGCGGAATATGCATCCAGAAATGTTGTTGTAACTGTTGAAAATACGATGATCAGAAGTCCGGCGATTCCAAGACCTGCTTTTAGCATAATCTGTGCAATATCATACTCTCCGGTAATAATTGCTGCTCCCATTCCAATCACATACATCCAGCAGCTTACAATACCATAAGTAATTGCGCTGACTGCTGTTGCTTTTACCGGCTCTTTTGCTTCTCTTGTATAATCACTGATCAGTGGAAGCCAGGATAATGGCATGGCAACGGCAAGTTCAACTGCTGCACCAAATGTCATGCTGTCATCAGATGGTACGCCAGCTCCGCTTCCTGTGAAGATAACTTTGCAAAGAATCAGTGTCAGGATAAATAATGCTGCCATAGCAACGGTATTGATTTTTCCAAGATTTGTAATTCCAATAACAATCCACAGAATGATCAGCGCTCCGATGACCAGGCACCAGATCCAGCGTCCGGTGTTCATGACACCATCTGCTGCCAGTGCTCCATCATAAATCATAATCGCCGTCCATCCCACAAGCTGCAGCACATTTAACACTGCAAACAGAATACTTCCCTTCTGTCCAAAACTCATTTTTACAGTTTCCATTGCACTTTTTCTGACTTTACCACCGATCACACCTGCCAGGAATAACATAAGGCAGCCGATGATATGTCCTACGATAATTGCGAGAAGTCCTTTTCCCATTCCAAGTGGTGCCAGATAAGTTCCGGTCAGAATCTCCGCGATAGAAACGCCTGCTCCAAACCAGATCAGTCCATTTTCAAATAAACCTGTTCTTTTTTCTTCCATGATGTCTTTTCCTCTTTATGCTTCTTTCTTATATTCTCCCGTAATTGCAAATCCGTGATCCATAGGTCCGCTTCCTTTTCCGAGATCCAGCATCGCAGCCAGCGCTCCGGAAATGTAATCTTTTGCACGCTCTACGGATGTGTCCATATCAAATCCTTTTGCAAGGTTCGATGCAATGGCACTGGAAAGTGTGCAGCCGGTTCCGTGTGTATTCGGATTATCAATACGTTTTCCGTTGAACCAACGATAATCACCGTCTCGATAAAGCAGGTCATTTGCATCATTCAACTTATGTCCGCCCTTGCAGAGAACTGCGCAGTGGTATGTATCACTGATTTTCTTTGCAGCCTCGATCATATCATCTGCTGAGTGAATCTCCATTTCCGCCAGAACTTCTGCCTCCGGAATATTCGGTGTCAGAACACTGGCAATTGGAAGAAGACGTTTCTTTAAAGTTCCGATTGCCTCATCACTGATCAGCTTCGCTCCACTTGTTGCTACCATAACTGGGTCAACAACGATATTTTCTGCTTGATACTCCTGTAATTTATCTGCAATTTTCTCAATCAGCGCACTGGAAGATACCATTCCTATCTTCACTGCGTCCGGATAAATATCTGTAAAAATGTTGTCTAATTCCTCACCTAGAAATTCTGGTGTCACTTCCATAATCCCTGTCACACCTGTTGTATTCTGTGCGGTTAACGCTGTGATTGCACTCATCGCATAAACGCCATTTGCAATCATTGTCTTAATGTCTGCCTGAATCCCTGCTCCACCGCTGGAATCACTTCCGGCAATTGTTACTGCTGTTCTCATTGTTTTGCCTTTCCTTTTCTTATCTATTCAAAAAACACATCCGCCTTCAAAAAGCTTTCCATATAAATGTCTGCTTCTTCACGGATCATTTCCTGATCTTCTTTACTTTCTTCGTCATACACGCCAACCGTATGATATCCTGCCAGTTTTGCTGTCTGGATCGCATACAATGCATCTTCAAAAACATACAGTTCTTCCGGATTCCTGTCCAGATATCCTGCTGCCATATGATAGACTGCCGGACTCTGCTTTCCGGCTCCTGCCTGCGCGCATGTAAAAATATGTTCAAAATACTGACGTATTCCAAGACGGATAAATGCATGTTCCAGATGATCTTCATCACTGGCTGTTGCTGCCACGACCGGAATCTTTCTATCTGACATTTTTTGTAGAAATTCTTTTACTCCGGCTTTTAACGGCGCCTCGTAATAATAGAAATCTCTCACTACATCTTTGATTCCCTGACTGATTTCTTCTACAGATTGTTCAAGCCCATAGCGTGTCCGCATATATAATGCAGCCTCCGGGATAGACATATAATAAATCTTCTCGGCAAGTCCAGGCTCTGCTTCAATCTGCTGACTCGCAAGGTATCTCACACCCGCGTCCTGCCAGATGGACATAGAATCCAGAACTGTCCCGTCTATGTCTAAGATAACACCACCCATATTCTGTACAGGAACTTTTCCACAACATTTCTGCTCTGATGCATTTTTCTCCACGTCAGATTTATTTTCTAACATGCTTTCACCATCTTCTCAGTGGCTGCTTTCAGCTCTTCTGTTGCTTTCTTAATATCCGGTTTTGCGAAAATAGCGCTGATAACTGCGATTCCACAAAGTCCACAGCCTGACAACTCCTGCACATTATCTTTTGTGATGCCGCCAATTGCGATAACTGGAATATCTACAGCCTCACAAATTGCTTTTACCATCTCATGGTCAACTTCTACTGCGTCATCTTTGGAACTGGTCGGAAATACGGCTCCGACTCCAAGATAGTCTGCTCCGCGCTCCTGAGCTAGAAGTGCCTGCTCCACTGTCTGTGCTGAAACTCCGACAATCTTATCTTCACCAAGCTTTGCCCGGACATCTCCTGCTTCCATATCACTTTGTCCTACATGAACTCCGTCCGCGCCAACTTCCAGTGCAAGCTCCACATCATCATCCAGCACAAACGGTACCTGGTACTTTGCACACAATTCTTTGATTTCCTTTGCCTCCTGAAGAAAAGCATCATGATCGAGATGTTTCTCACGAAGCTGTACAAATGTAGCTCCACCTTCCAGTGCCTTCTCAACCTGACTGTAAAGTGTCTCTGCGTTCAGCCAACTTCTGTCTGTCACTGCATAAAGCAGCAAATCTTTTTTATCGCACTTCATATTTTGCTCCTTCGTCTAACTGCTCTTTTGTCATGTTATAAATAGCATCAATAATTCTATTTCTATAGGTAGAATTACCGTCACCTTTCTGCATGTAACTCCAGCCAATCTCACCAGCAAGTCCCATCGTACAAACTGCCGCTGCTGCCGCCTCAAGCTTCTGCTCAGGATTTGCAACAAGATATGCTGTCATCAGTCCGGATAACTGGCAGCCTGTTCCTGTAATTCTTCCCATTTCCGGTCGTCCATTACGGATCACGTAACATTTTCTGCCGTCGCTGACAAGATCAATTGCTCCTGTAATTGCAACTATACTTCCGGATTTTTCAGAAAATGCTTTTGCAAATGCAACTGCTTCGTCCAGATTTTCTTCTGTCACTGCGTCAGCTACATCAGCGTCAACACCCTTTGTAGTACCGCTTCCTGCAGCTAATGTCTTGATTTCGGAAATATTTCCACGGATTACATCAAACTTTATTTCCTGCATCAGGTTGACAGCTGTATTCGTTCTAAGAGAACTTGCTCCTGCACCAACCGGATCAAGCAGAACCATGTGATTTAATTCATTTGCCTTATGACCTGCCGCCAACATTCCTTCAATCGTTCTTACATTCAGCGTTCCAATATTGATGTTCAGACCTCCGCAAATTGCAGTGATATCCTGCACGTCCTGCGGCTCGTCTGACATGATCGGGCTTGCACCACACGCAAGAATCACATTTGCTACATCATTGACCGTAACATAATTCGTAATATTATGGACAAGCGGTCCTTTTTCTCTAACGTTCTGTAAACATGTACCTAGCATAATTCTCTCTCCTTTTTGTGTTGTGAACATTCGCTGATTTTTACATTGCTAACATAAATAGCAGATATACCTAATAAAAGATATACCTGCTAACATTTACGCATCTTTTTCCCTACGTTGGCATTATCCAAATCAGGTTGCAGGTCAGGGCATTCAGCCCAATCTCAGCCTGCTTGATACGCAAGCCCCCTGTTGTTCGTTATTCATTTCATATATATTATACATAATAGACAAAATTTTACAAGTTTATTAATTATAATATACTTTACTCTTATAATATATTATAATTATTACGTTACCGCCTCTGATACCTATGGTCTTGATTCTCCCATGCCGGAATTGAATTAAAAACCCCCGAAAGTGTACGAGACTTCCGGGGGTTTGTCACAATAAATGACCTTCTTATTTCTTTTCTGCCTACTGGCATTATAGCATATGTAAATTCCCTTTGCAATATTCTCAAAAATATTTTTTCACTTTTACTAATATTTTCTTAACGTATCATGACTGTCATCAGTAGTTTTATCAATCCTCTTTACTACTACATAATATCCGTCATCTCCTGCCGGTATTTTCACGCGGTCACCAACTTTATGTCCAAGTACTGCTTTTCCAAGCGGTGACTCGATGCTGATCAGTCCTGCCAGGGAATTTCCTCGGACACTTGTCACAATCCGGTATGTCTCCACTTCTTCATCATCTTCAAAATAAAGATCCACGGTATTATTAATTCCTATCTCGTCTTCTTTTGAATCATCAGACACAATGTTGGCAGTTTTTAACATTCTCTCTAGATAACGGATACGGCTTTCGTTGCGGTTCTTATCCTGCTTCGCTGCTTTATACTCAAAGTTCTCGCTCAAGTCTCCCTGTGCTCTTGCCTCTTTTACTGCTTCCAGCTCTTTTTTACGGACAACAATCTTTCGGTACTCAATTTCTTCCTTTATTTTCTTTACATCACTTTCTGTCAGTTGTTCTCCCATATGATACAGTCCCTTCTATATTAATTGATAATGTTTCATTGCTTTTTCAATCCCGTCATTCATCACACTGTCCGTCACATATTCTGTATATGGATCCAATACAGAATCATGCTCTTTCATCGCTACTGTATGTGTGGCGTATTCGAACATCGCCAGATCATTGCTGCTATCTCCAAATACATATATCTGATCCATGTCATAGCCAAGATATTTCCTCATATACTCAATCCCGGTCGCTTTTGTATATTGCTTTTGAATACACTCATAGCTTCCATGTCTCCGATCGATGACTGCCAGATCGTCACGGACTTCCTTTATGAATTTTACTACATCACTTGTCTGATCAGAGAGTAAGAACATTTTATCATAAATGAATCCGCCATCCTCTATATATTTCTTACAGCCTAATCCCCAGGCTTTTCCCATGCGCTGTCTGATATCTTCGATTTCCGGAAAACGGGAACTATTTTGGGGAAAATATAGATCGTCACTGGCTTCCAGAACTCCTTCCATACGACACTCCTGAATCACCTGTATGTAACGTCTGCATTGCTCCTTGGTCAGTGTACTGTGCATCAGCACATTTCCCTGATAAATGATTTCCGTTCCACACCCACACACATAACCATCTACTGGAATATGCTTCATGGAATCCAATGTATTACAAGATGTACGACCTGTATTGATAAACACAAGATGTCCGTTTTCTCTCGCCTGCTTCAATGCACGAAGTGTACTTTCCGGCACTATCTTCGTCTGTTCGTCAATCAATGTACCATCTACATCAAAAAATAATGCTGCTTTATTCATTCTGTCTCTCCTCTATATCTAGATAAAAAGCTGGATTACTGTGATATATTTCAGTTTTTATCTCGCAATTCCCAAATACTGATCCACGCCATTGGCAATCCCGGTTACGATCTGCCACTGATATTCGTCTGTCGCCATCTTCTGATCTTCCGTCGGATTACTCATATATCCCATCTCCACAATGGTCGTCGGAACCTGTGCCCAGTTGATTCCACTCATGGTATCTGTCTCCCAGACACGCTCTCTTTTTGCTCCGGTTGCTGCCACCATCTGATCTAAAACATCTGTAGAAAGTGCCTGACTTTGGGAATATAGATTTCCATTGTATGGATTGGAAGCAGTCTGACAAATCGTCATCATGCCATTGGCACTGCTGCTATCTGAACCATTGGCATGAACACGGATAAATGCATCGGCATTGGCATTGTTTGCAATCTGTGCACGCTCTGCATTCGATACATTTACATCGTTCGTCTCTCGTATCATCAAAACATCATACCCACGGTTCATCAATTCTTCTTTCAGCTTCATAGAAACAGCCAATGTCAGTTCATATTCCTGAAGCCCTGATGTCTTGCCACTTGTCCCGGAAGCCACCTTTGCTTTCATTTCAGAAGAACCTGGACCGACCGGTTCTTTCTCGCTATTCCCCTTTGCCTGATGTCCTGCATCAATCGCAATCAAATGTCCATTTTTCTGCGGCTGTTGTTCATTCGCCTCTTCTGCCTGTGATTGTCCGTCTGGCTGTGAAGCCTGTTCCTGCATATCTGTCTGTTCCTCTTGTATATTGTCTTCTTTTTTATCTTCTATATTTAATACCAGTTTGTCTGGATCTTTTTCCTTTGTCTTCGTTTCTTTTTCTGTTGTTCCACAGCCTGTAAGTACCATAAGCACTACAAGTCCCAGTAACAATACTCTTTTTTTCATATTCCACCTCCGTAAGTACTATTCTACCATAACTTTATTATTTCTTAAGTGGTTTTTTATAAATTTTCGATTTGTTTAAGAGTTTCAACATACTTTCGTCACATTTTCCTCTTATACTAAATGACAGATAGTTGAGAAAGGCATCAGCTATCACCCCTCATAGAAGTGCGAAAAGCACTTACTCTCATTCCTTTATATAACTATAACAGCACACGAAGCCTCGCCGGGAACGCACCCGCGGGGCTTCGCTGTGTCTAGAACACTCCTTTCATATCTACTCTTTTCAAATTTTCGTAAACCATGTACAATAAGAATAATGGTATTATCATTCATTGAGAGATTTACCAATTCAAGAATGTTAAAGGAGTGTCTATTATGTCTGGGGAACGTAAAAACACTATAACAAAATCTGCAACTGCTAATACTACAACGAAAAAAGTGTTATCACAGGGACAAGCCGATATTCTGATTGCCATCGTTGCCATGACATGGGGAAGTTCCTATCTGATGATGAAAATCGGGCTGACAGGAATGCCGCCATTCTCTATTATCGCACTGCGCTTTTGCATTGCATTTATTACTGTTGCACTGGTTTTCTTACCGAAAATGAAACTGATGAACCTGCGCACTCTTGGATATGGAAGTATTCTCGGACTGCTTCTGTTTGGTGTGTTTGCTTTTCTCGTTCCAGGAATGAAATACACGACCGCTTCCAATGCTGGATTCCTAGTTGGTATTGTGTCTGTATTCGTACCGGTAGTACACAGCTTTTTAAAACACAAACTGCCATCCAAACGTACAACTCTTGGAGTTCTTTTGGCTTTACTTGGAATCTGCCTGCTTACATTTCTCTCCACCTTTACAATTAATCTTGGAGATATTTTATGTATCCTCAGTGCATTTTCCTACACCATCCAAATTATTCTGATGGATCATTTTACAAAAGAAACTGACAGCTTTCTTCTTGGAATCTGGCAACTTGGATTTACCGGTCTGTATGGTGTGATCTTTACATTTTTATTTGAGACTCCCTCACTTCCAGGCAGTGGCGCGCAGTGGGGTGCAATTCTTGGTCTGGCGATAATCTGCAGTGCTTTTGGATTTATCGTTCAGCCAGTTGCTCAAGAATACACATCTCCGGAACATACCAGCATGCTTTTCGCACTGGAACCAGTATTTTCTATGATTTTTGCCTATATTTTTCTCCATGAGAAATTATCTCTGCAAGGAGCAATTGGGGCATTTCTGATTATAGTCGGTGTCGTGATTGCTGCAAGCACCCATGAAGAGTGATTACTCCCTCTTTTCCCGGAAATTTGTTTTATTTTCCTATTCAAGAATGCCTCGGCATTCGGTTTAATGCGCAAAAAATGAGATTACAACTAATCTCCAACGTTGCACTTCTTGATTATTTATAGTATAATTCTAAGTATACTTATTATTGTACTTAAAAGAAAAAATTTGATCATGGAGGTCATTATGAATAAAAATCAAAAAGACGGCAATTTTGAAGAAAACCTTGGCTCCCGCGTGAAGAAATTACGCCAAGAGATGAATCTGACACAGGCAGAGGTCGCAGATGCCCTGCACGTAACACCAGGATATATCAGCAACGTAGAGAACAATCGTACAGCAATGTCTCTTCGTATCCTGATCTACTATGCAAAGCTTATGAATACAACACTGGATTCTCTTGTTGGTTCTCTGGAGCCTGCTTATAAAGAGAACGCTCTGGACAATGAAGTTATGCATCTTGTAGCTCAGATGAATGATCTGGAAAAACAGAAATTAATCAATACATTAAGAATCTGGATTTAATTTGTACTTATTGATTTTATAAGATGCCAGCAATCTGTGTTTTTATCACGCAGATTAACCTGGCATCTTTTTTATTGCAATAAGATAAATAATATATAAAACCAACCGGGTATTCTTATAAATTTATTTCATTGCTTCTTTAATCGCACTTAACAGTTCATCATATGTTTCATATGCCGGGATCTGTGGATAGTCTGCTTTGATCTTATCGGTACTTCTGAATAAAAATCCAGCTTTACTATCCTGAATCATGCCAAGGTCATTATAAGAATCTCCACTTGCGATTGTGTCAAATCCGATAGACTGCAGTGCTTTGACTGTACTGAGTTTCGACTGTTCTACACGCATCTTGAATCCGGTAATCTCTCCATCTTCCGCAACCTCCAGTGTGTTACAGAACAATGTAGGCCATCCTAATTTCTCCATCAGTGGTGTTGCAAACTGTGTAAATGTATCACTGATAAGAATCACCTGACTAAATGTACGGAGCTCATCTAAGAACTCTTTTGCTCCCGGAAGCGGATCGATCTTGGCGATTGTCTCTTGAATTTCCTTCAGTCCAAGACCATGCTCCTTTAAAATACCAAGACGCCATTTCATAAGTTTGTCATAATCAGGCTCATCTCTTGTTGTCTTCTTAAGTTCCGGAATATTACTTGCCTTGGCAAAAGCAATCCAAATTTCCGGTACTAATACTCCTTCTACGTCTAAACATGTGATATACATCATTCTTTCCTCCTCTTTATATGTCATAAGATGATGTTGAGTACAAAAGCCTTCAATTATATTTTTTACTCTACACCTTGTGATACCTTGAAATCGCACGAAGCACCTTCTCCATCTCAAATGGCTTCGCCAGATGCTCATTCATACCGGCATTTTTTGCTTTCTGAATATCGTCAGCAAATGCATTTGCTGAAATTGCAATAATCGGTACAGTTGCACCCCGTGGGTGAGTGCATGTACGAATTCTTCTGGTCGCTTCGAGACCGTCCATGACCGGCATCATAATATCCATCAGAATCAGGTCAATCTCCTGTTCCCCTGATTGTTCAAAGATATCCAGTGCCTCCTGTCCATTTTTTGCGGCTATCACCTGTACTCCTGCTTCTTCCAGAAGATACCGGGCAATTTCCAGATTCAGCTCATTGTCTTCTACAAGCAATACGTGCATACCTTCCACATTGGGTGTTTCCGGCTCTGACTGTACACTTGCATTTTCATAATCCTTGTCAATTGCAAATGGAAAAACTAATATAAATGTACTTCCTACATTCTTTTTACTCTTTATCTTAATCGTGCCACCCAAAGTATCCACTAGCTTCTTTGAAATTGCCATACCAAGACCGGTTCCTCGATAAACCGTACGCGCTCCTGTATCCTCTTGTGTAAATGTCTCAAAAATATGTTTCTGAAATTCTTCACTCATTCCAATTCCAGTATCCGAGACAGAGAATCGATACACTACATCATCTTCTGTCCGTGATACCATATCTACACGAAGCGTGATCTTTCCATGGATTTTATTATATTTTACTGCATTACTAAGGATATTTGCAAATATCTGACGGAAATACATCGGACTTCCCACTACATGTGGACATTCAATTTCTGACACTCCACTCTTTTCCAGCTCCAGTCCCATTTTCTCTGCCTGAGATTCCAGATCTGTCCAACAGCCTCTAAGTACTTCCCGGATATCAAATGGCTTATGTTCTACTTCCAGCCTGCTTGTCTCCAATTTGTTCATATCCAGCACATCATTTACAAGATGCAGAAGATTACCTGCTGTCACTTTCATTTTTTCATGGCATTCTTTTAATCTTTCTGGATCATCCCAGTTTTTCTCTTCAATATCCAGCATACCCATGATGCCATTGATCGGAGTCCGGATATCATGGGACATTTTCCGAAGAAATTCTGCCTTGGCATCATTAGCAATTCTTGCCTCTTTCAATGCCTTAACCAGCTCTTGCTGATAAGCCAGCTCTTTCTGCTTATAATCATCAATAATCTGCGTCACATACAACACTTCTGTTACGGATTCTGCCGGAACTTTCTCCTGCGCGATAAATAATGCACGTCTCCAGATTCCCTGCTTATTCGGATATTCCCGGCTGACAAAGTTCTTCTCTTTTAACCGTTCCCTCAGTGTTGACAAGTCAAAGAACTTTCGCATTTCTTCCTGATAATCTTCATGAATCTGAAATGTACAAAAATCCATCAGCTTTTCAGATGCAATTCCTCTGTCATTTGCAATTTTGTACATTTTATTTGGTTCAGAAATCTGCTCCATATAATCTGTGTTCAGATTTATATTATAGATTGCATAATAAATCTCACTTGTTGCAGCTTTTAGACTTCGAAAGCGTATTTCCTGCTCGATGTTCTTAGTAATATCCTGATGATAACCACGTATGCAGATTCCGATTCCCTCATAATCTTTCGGCCGCACTCCTCCACATCGGATCCAAATTTTTCCACGAGTCGGATGATTCCACGGATAAATGACGTCAGCATATCCTTTTTCCAAAGTTTCTTTCACACAGTTATCCACTTTTCCCGTATATTCCGGTGGAATATTATCTCTCCATATACGGTAACATTCCTCACTTGTGCTACCTTTCGTCAGCCCCAGAAGCTCACGCATATTTGCATCGGCCTCCATTACCGGTTCTTTTCCCTCTTGCCTGATAATCGACCAGATACCAATCTGTGCTCCGCGAAAGATTTCTTCTATATTCCTGCGGTATTTCTGTCTGGACTTGATAGATGCCATCTCAAGCTTTGTACATTCTTTCTTGTAAGCATCAACTGCCACTCCGATATAATAGCCCAACAGGGAAAGCAGCCTTCGAATCAGTCTGGATTTCTTCATATCCGGATTATCTACGCCCACAAAACCCATTAATTTTTCATGGACAGAAATTGGAAATGCAATCAGTGTCTGAACATTCTGGAACTTTAAAAGTCCGTATTCCTGAGGCATCTCTGCCTTAATATCTTCCAGTTCCTCAATCAGGATATTTTCCCCCTGCAGGAACAGATGTATCCAGTTCGGCATACTCTCGAATGGAATTCCTTTTAGATTATCAATCTGTGGTGTCACCCCTTCTTTACACCATTCATATGTATTGGTTGTTGTATAATCTTCATTAATTTCAAATACATAGGCACGGTCTGCGCATGTATACTCACCGACTTCACGTAACACGGTATTGATTCCATCGTCGATCAGTTCTGTACTGCTGAGACTTGTAATCAGCTCAAGCATAAATCGTTCCGCTTCCAGTTCTGCGCTTAACTTTCCATTTTCATACAATAATTCCGCTATTGTATGGTTCTCTGTCAGACTCATAAGGCCACCTCTTTTCATATCTGGTTATCTGTTTTTGTCTGCACGTGGTCTTTCTTTTCTCATGGACCGTATTCTCTCTTACTTTTATGAATCGGTAAGCTCTTCCAGCATCTGTCGTACTGTCTTTCCATTTCCCGGGTGCCGTTTGTATGGTGCGATTTTCTCCAAAGGCTCCAGTACAAAAGAACGTTTATGCATTTCAACATGGGGAATGCATAAGTCATCCTCCTGACTGATCAGATCATCATAGAAAATGATATCCAAATCCAGCGTTCTTGGTCCCCAGTGAATGATCCGCTCTCTTCCGGCTTCCTTTTCGATCCGGTTCAGTTCTCTAAGGAGTTCCTTCGGATAATAAAGAGTTTTCATTCTCAGACAGCCATTCAGAAAATCCGGCTGGTCTGTCACACCGTACGGTGGGGTTGTAATAAATCCGGAGACTTTTTCCACTTTGCTTGCAGGAAGCGCGTCAATTGCTGACACTGCATCGTCCAGGATTTGTCTGCTGTCTCCCATGTTAGATCCGAGGGCAATGTAAGCCGTGTGCCAGCTTCTTGTGATTCTAACGCTGACCGTTTTAAGCGGAAGTCCTACCGGTGCCCATGGTTTCTGAATCTCCAGTGTTACTTTTTCAAGCCCGTCAAACTTCTGAAGCATATCTTCTACCAGTTCTTCGGCCACGCGCTCCAGTAATTTGTATGTATGTGATTTTACAAATTCTGTAATAAATGCACTGACTTCTCCGTAATGGATCGATGCCGTCAGCTCATCGGTCTTTCCTGCTTTTCTTGTGTCTGTATAAAGTGTTGCGGACACGATAAACTTCTGTCCCAGTACATTTTCTTCTGGAAATACGCCGTGATTTGCGAATATTTCCAGACCTTCAATTTTAATCTGATCTAATTCCATCCTCTATACCTCATGGTCACGCATAAGCGCTTTTGTCATCTGAATGGCTCTCTTATTCTTCTTTACATCATGGACACGCACAAATGCACTGCCTTTTTGAACACCGTATACCGTCGTCACGAGTGTTCCTTCTTCCCGCTGATCGACTGGCAGATCCAGTGTCAGACCAATGACAGATTTTCTGGAAGTTCCAAGAAGGATTGGGTAATTGAGCTTCTGCATGATTTCTAATTTGTCAATAATCTCCAGATTCATCTCGTAAGTCTTTCCGAATCCAACTCCCGGATCCAGAATAATCTTATCATCTGCAATCCCTGCTGCCTTTGCCAGACGTATACACTCCCGCATATCCTCCATAAAATCATCCAGGAAATTGCTATATTCTGTATTGTCACGGTTGTGCATCAGGCAGCAGGCAACGTTATATTTTGCGATGACACCTGCAATCTTCTTGTCGTATTTCAATCCCCAGATATCATTCACAAGATCTGCTCCTGCCTGAACTGCTGCTTCTGCCACCTTACTTTTATAAGTATCAATGGAGATTGGCACATCAAACTCTTTTTTCAGTTTCTCAATGATCGGAGTCACTCTTGCAATTTCTTCCTCATCCGTGATCATTATATGTCCCGGTCTTGTAGACTCGCCTCCTACATCAATGATGTCTGCGCCGTCCTCGACCATCTGTCTTGCATGCTCCATTGCCTGATCCATGCCATTATATTTTCCACCATCAGAAAAGGAATCCGGTGTTACATTCAAGATTCCCATAACATAAGTTTCATGCTCTACGTCAAATTTCTTTCCGCCAATAATCATATCTTTATCTCCATATTCTTCTCTTCTTCGCTCCAATTGCACTGCTCTTTTACCGGACACGCAAAACAATTTCTGGAACGCTTGTCACACTCATAAAAAAGTCTTGCCACCTCCGACATGCCGTTACATTTTCTGCGGTGTCCGCGCACAGCTTCTAATATCCATGCCCGTTCCGTCTCTGAAAATGCATCCTTTTCCGAAAGTGTATCTAAAATCTCGCCTGCGATCTTCTCACCTGCAATTTCGTGAGGAATCTTGTCCGTGTACTGCAAAGCTTTTCCAATGTCATGTAAAATTGCTGCTGTGTAAATTAACTCCTTATCAATGCCAAGACCTGCTTCCAGATTCTTAATATACGCAATCCGCGCTACATCCAAAAGGTGTGTGATCTGGTGACAACAAAATTCACGGTCATGCTCAATTTTTTCATTTTCCCGGTAATACTTCTGATAAAGTGGATGATTCCAGACTGCATTGAGGCGCGGCATTTCTATATACTTTTCCATCAGCATCGCTATCTCTCCAACATGCGGAAAAATCGTTCTTCCAGTGCCGGGTCTGTCTCGAAAACTCCACGTCTTGCCAGCGTCACTGTCTGGCTTCCCGGCTTCTTGATTCCGCGCATAGTCATGCACATATGCTCCGCCTCGATCATCACGATTGCGCCTTTTGCCTGCATATGCTCCATCAGCGCATCGGCAATCTGTCCCGTCAACTGCTCCTGAAGCTGCAGTCTTCTTGCAAATACTTCTACTGTTCTTGCAAGCTTGCTCAGTCCTACGACTTTTCCATCCGGGATATATCCGATATGTACTTTTCCGTAAAATGGCAGCAGGTGGTGTTCGCATGTGGAGTAAAATGTAATATCTTTTTCCACAACCATCTCACTGCTGTCTACTGTAAATGTCCTGGACAAATGTGTTGCTGCATCTTCTTCCATGCCGCCGTATATCTCTTCATACATTCTTGCAATCCGGTCCGGAGTGTCAATAAGCCCCTCCCGGTTCACATCTTCACCTATTCCTTCTAATAAAAGCCGAACTGCCTGTTCTACTTTTTCATGATCTATCATTTTTATTCGCTCTTTTCTATTTTTCTATTCTCTTCCACAATCCGCTTCACTTCTCCCAGATAAGAAAGTGAACCACATGCGATGATTACCTGATTATTCATTCCGGCACCGCACAATGCTGTCGCTGAGTCCACCGCTGACTGAATACTGTCTTTCGCTTCTGCTTCTTCGCAATATTTTCTGGCACAGTCCGCAAGTTTTCCGGCACTTAAGGTTCTGGCTTTGTTCGGAAGTTCTACTGTGTAAACCTTCTTTGCCAGAGGGCACAGGATACTTGTAATCTTTTCATACTCCTTATCCTGAAATACTCCCATAATAAGCTGGATTTCCTTCCCTTTAAAGTACCGCTCAATGGACATTCTCAGTTTGATTGCAGCATCCTCATTATGCGCTCCGTCTATGATAAAAACCGGATTCTTTCTAAGGCAGGTAAATCTGCCTTCCCACACGGTTTTTGCAAGCCCGTCCCGTACTGCTTCATCCGGGATCTCATATCCAAGTGTTCTTAACTGCTTTACAATCTCAAGCGCTGTGGCAAGATTCTCTCTCTGGCACTGCCCCGCAAGATTCGAATGCATCTTTTCAAACTCTTTATAAGAAAATGTGATTCCATCGTAACTGTCCGTTAGAATTTTCATTTTCTCTGGCTCCGCCTCTACATAAGAGCAGTTCTTCTCTTCTGCTTTTTTCTTCAGGACATTTCTCACAACGTCTGTCTGTCTCGCGGATACTACCGCACAACCAGGTTTGATAATACCCGATTTCGTCCGGGCGATCTCCTCCAGCGTATCTCCAATCACACCAAGATGATCGACGCTGATGGTTGCAAATGCTGCACAGATAGTATTCTTCACAATATTCGTCGCGTCCGTCTCACCGCCAAGTCCGGTCTCAAGTACGACCATGTCGCAATGCATTTTCCGAAAATACAAAAAAGCCATTGCCGTCTCTGCTTCAAATAACGTCGGGAGAGGTTCTCCCTTTGCTTTCAGACTGGCAATCGCTTTCTTTATCTTCTCTACACTCTGTGCAAAATCCAATTCCGAGATCCATGTTCCGTCCACCTGGATTTTCTCCAGATAAGACATAACGGTCGGAGAAACATATCGCCCGGTTCTGTAGCCAGCCTCACTTAATATAGTCGAAGTGTACGCAAGCACAGAGCCCTTGCCATTCGTTCCTGCAATATGTATGAACTTAAGATCGTCCTGTGGATCACCAAGCTCATGCAACAGACCTCGAATCGTATCTAAGCCAAGTACACTTCCGTATTTCGACATCTCGTCCAAATATACCCTTGCTTCTTTGTAGGTCACGTTTTTTGTTCCCTTCTTTTTTATAAAATTTACTATGATATTTACATATTAGACTTATCATACCACTGTAAGCGCCTGATAACAAGCGAATCTTTTCGAAAAAATATACCATAACTTTTTCCATTTGTAATGGTATATTTCATCACCTCAAGATTCCCGAATATCGAATCAGTGTAAGAATCACCTGCACTGCAAAAATCGCCGGAATCCCGTATCGGAATTCATTCTTTCTTGTCTTATGGTGGAATACATGCATTCCGATCCATGCTCCCACAGAACCACCGATGCATGCAAACCCAAGAAGAGTCTTCTCGCTAGTTCGCCACTCGTCATTCTTCGCTTTCCATTTGTCCTGGCCAAATGCCAGGAATGTAATGATATTAATAACACAAAGATAAATGATAAAATTTTTGTTCATGTTTTTTATAAAAAGACGAAATTCCAAAATTCCGCCCCTTTTACCTCTCGTAATTCTTATCTGTTTTTATTATTTTACCACATATTCCGTAATCTTTTCAAACAAGATTTCACCATCTCATGGCTTCTAACGGCTTGAAAATGTGTTCTGCTTTTATTTAGAAAGAATCAGACACTAAAAACTCGGAAAGATAATACTTTTCCTGGGTTTTTAAGATATTTTTTCCTTGTAAGTCATAACGAGCACATGGATATATAATAAATGCCTGTTCCAGCCAGCGTAAATAATTGTAAATGCTTTCTACAGAAATTTTCCGGTGCTCACTTTTCAAAAAATTGGAAATCGAGTTTGCTGAAAATGTTTTTCCTACATTTTCAATAATATATTTTACTACTCTGTCAAATAGATCCTGTTTGTTAATCCGATGGCGTTTCACAATATCGCGGGAAACCACCGTGTAATAAATTCCATTTATTATCTGATACGCCTGCTGCGATTCATATTCTCCAAGAGCAATGATCGGAAATCCCCCAAAGCGAATATACTCTTCCAGCAGCTCTGTTTTTGACTTATCGCTTTCTTTTTTAAATTCCAGATACTCTTTATAAGATAAGGTAAAAACCGGAATTTGTATATAACGTCCAGTCAGATAGGTTGAAATCTCGCTTGACATTAACTTGGAATTAGAACCGGTTATATAAATATCTGCCTTTCCGGCTTCGAATAAATTATTAATTGCCTTCTCCCAGCCTGGCACTTCTTGTATTTCATCTAACAGAAGATAACAGTGTTCCTTTCCCCCTATAGCTTCTACCAATTCATCATACATCTGTTTTGCAGTTATACTCTCCGGTATATCCATATCCGTATACCGTTTCTCTATAATATGATCTTGTGAGACACCCTCTCTTATAAGTTCTTCTTTAAACATTTGAAAAATTGTAGATTTACCACAACGCCGCACACCTGGCAGTATTTTTACAAGAGGTTTATCTTTAAACGCTTTTAATGCATCCATATAATCTGGTCTGTAGATCATAGAACTCCTCCTTTTTCACATTATAACGCTTCTATAGATGTTGAGATTCTAGTATCTTCTATATTATATATTACCTAAATTCTATCATATATTCAATGGTTTTTACGGTTTAACCTTAAAAACTATATTGATTTTTATATTTTTTCTGTTTATACCAAAAATTGATTTAATACATATGTGGTTATAAAAATCCCCTGCCAGAGGCTTTATCAATGAAACTTTTCTACATAATAATTCTGTATATCTGTTAAAATATACGCCTCATAATATTCTACCGGAATCTCCTGATTGTCTTCCAGACAATAGGAAATCGCTTTAATTCTCAATAAAGGCTGACTTTCGTCCCGTTCCAGTAACCGGCTCACCGACACATCTGCTGTTGTAGCTTCCAGTGTCTGTCTCACCCTGTACATATATGTCCCATAGAATGAACCAAGCACTTCATATAAAGACCGGTTATTAAAGTCAAAAAAATCTAACTTTTCAAATCTTTTTGCCGGTAATACTGCTGTATTTAAACTATACGGAATACCATCTGCATAATAAAGGCTGCGAATTTCAAAAATCTCTTCTCCTTCTTCTATCTGAAGTTTATCTGCCAGATACGTATCTGCTTCTTTTTTTTCTAAAGACAACTGCTTCTTGCCCGGCAACTTTCCTTCATTCCTTACAGCCTCTGTAAAACTATAGATTCTTGATTTTTTCTGATCTGCCAATTCTCTCACAAAGCAGCCCTTTCCCTTGATCCGGTACAAGATCCCTTCTGCACACAATTCATCAATTGCTTTTCTCACCGTCACACGACTTACTTTATAACACTGGCACATTTCATTCTCGGATTTGATTACCTGATTGGGTTTTAAAATATTATCTTTGATCTGTTCTTTTATCTCTTGCTTGATTATTTCGTATTTGGTCATCTTACTTTCCACCTGTTCGCCATAAAGAATAACTTTGGCTTATCATTAACGCAAAAAGCCACAGATCTCATACTCACATGAAATCCATGGCCTTCTTGATCTTTTATTATTTTAACATAAAATCCTCTATTTTTGTCCGTTATTATGCAGTTTCTTTTGCAATTTTTCTCCAGTTCAGGAAACCGTATGTAGAGTTGATGAAGTTGATTGTCTTCATAATGATAATCAGCAGTGCAGAGGAATCTCCCTGCATAAATACCATGATCCACATCACAATTGAAAGTGCATTTACAATTGCCCACATTGCCCACTGCTCTGAGAAACGAAGCAGATACAGAAAACTTGCCACAACCGATACGACTGTTGTCAGAGAATCCATAAATGGAAGATTTCCACCCATCCATTTCAGAATCTGCATGTATCCGAGTACTCCAATAATTGTCACTGCTACTGTTGTGAGCATAATCTTTGGTGTCATCGTACGGAATTTTACTTCTCCACCCTTTGTCATGTTCTTCTTCCATGTGAAGATTGCAATGGCACTGACCGGAATTGAGTAAATCAAGTTGTACATGACCTCACCGTAAAGCGGAATACCCATACAGTTAATCGCATATAATGCACTATTGATAATTGCAAAATACAGACCGGCAACTTTACCTTTTGCTCCAAGTACCAGGTTCAGACTACTTGTCAGCGTCATGACCAGCATAAACAGACTTTCTTTCTGAATTGCCCAGGCTACTGTCTGTACAATCAGTACAAATGCAAGCCATGCTTTTTCTTTCCAGCTCCAATCTGTAAAAAATTCTTTTATTTTATTCATTTTCCCATTCCTCCGAAATCTTCTGAAATTCCTCCAGGTCCATAACCGGTCCGGACGTTCCTACAATTGCCGCTGCCGTACGATTTGCAAGTAATACGGCATCTTCTACTTTCATTCCCTTTGACATTCCTGCAATAATCGCCCCGATATGACTGTCTCCGGCTCCTACAGTGTCCACAACATTGGTCTTAACAGATGCGACCCTTCTCATTTCTTTTCCATCATAGAACAAGGTTCCTTCTGCCCCAAGCGTAACAAATACGAGATTGCCACTCTTCTCATAAAGGGCTCTCACTGCTTCTTCTACATTTTCCTGCTGTGTATAACCCTTTGCTTCTGCTTCATTAATATGTAAGATTGGCTTTAATGCAAAAAGGTTTTCCATTGTTTCAGATTCGATTGCCGTAATCATCGGTCCCGGTGCGAAAAAGATATGCTTTTCTTCCACATTTTCCACTGTTTTCAACCATTGTGAAATGATTTCACCACTTTTTCCACAAACCTGATAGCCTGCGATGTAGATATTCTCATAGTTGTCCATGTCGATTTGCTCAAACCATTCCTTTTTGAAGTGGCATTCCGCTCCCTGCACTGTGATAAATGTTCTTTCTCCATCAGCCTCTACAAGACTCAGGCAATAACCGTTATCCTCTCCCGGTTCTTCAATCATCGGCTCATATCCTTTTTCCTTCATGCCTCTACGGATAATATCTGCAAATGAACCGCTTCCCACCGGTACACACAAATCATGTTCACAGTTCAGATTTCTCAATGTGTTGGCAACATTGTACGCACAGCCGCCAACTACCGTTTTCGTCTCCTTGCAGGGAATATCCTCCCCACTCTTTGGGAGACGTTCAACCTTCATCATCAGATCAACAATCGCAGCTCCGACTACTAGCGTCCGCATCCCAACAGCTCCCTTCCTTTTTCAAGAATATTGATATACTCCTCAAAATCGGTCTCCGGGTTTTGAACTCTTAAAAGTTCTGTGTACTTTGGATTAATCTTTGAATAACCAACAAATGCCCCACATATAGCTGTTGCCATCGCTCCGATTGTATCTGTGTCACCGCCAAGATTTGCACACATCAGACAACATTTATTTGGATCCTGTGTGTAATATGCAATGGAAACCGCTGCCGGAACAGATTCAATAATTCCAACTCCTGCTCCAATTACATCATAGATTTTCTTAGAAAATGCATCTTCATCGTCTGCATATTCTTTTGCAATCTGAACACCAATCTTTACTCTCTCTGCAAGTCTCGGGCTGAATGTCTCACAACCTTTTTCGTATCCGGCTTCTTCTACAGAAAGAATATCACTTAACACCTGCTCGAAATCATCATTGACAATTGCAGATGCAACACCTTCTGCAATCATAGCTGCTCCGGCGATTGTAACATCACTTGTATGTGTTGCCTTGGAAACTCCGTACACATAATCTATCAGTTCTTTTCTCTGATCTGGTGTAAAGAGGCAGCCGATTGGTGCAATTCTCATAGAACTTCCATTGGATAAAGCTTTGTTCGTTATCGCACTTGCATCTACTCCATCTCGGAAATTCGCCAATGCAACCTTAGAGGTCGGTCCTAAAATATTATTTTCAAATGCATTCTCTTTTTCAGCCCATTCCAGCATACGCTTTGCTATATCTGAAGCATTTGGCTCATAACCAGTTGCCTTCAATGAATCCAAAAGAACCATTGCCTGCCCCGTATCATCTGTAAACTGAGCTTTGTTGTAGTTAAATGCAACATCATTCTCTTTTGGTCCGTCAATGAATTCTGTGATTTTTCCACCAAAGAATTTTCTTGCCCTTTCTCTGCCCCACAATTCTGCCGGCATTCCCATCGCATCACCAAGTGCCATTCCATATAATGCTCCGGCAATTTTATCTCTTAATTCCATGTTTCTTTGCTCCTTTCAGATACATCTTGATAGTACAACTTGTATTATTTCTTGTTGCATTTATTTTATACATATCGGTTATTTATGTCAATATACTTTCATTTTTTTACAACTTTTCAGCACTTTTGTCAATTTTCATCGTTTTTTGAATAAATACAAGTCTGATTTTTTGTCTAAAATAACAACACCGTATCCGGTACTGTGTTTCTATTTCGTAATCTTCAAAAAAACGCCAGAACCGATATTTGCCGGAACTGGCGTTTCTTAATCCGAGAGCTTATTATACTCCCATTTTATTCTTTTATCATTTTATGAATTATTTTCCTAGGCTGTCACCTTTTTATCTTCCGACTTCTCAAGGAGTTTCTTAATTCCCTGAATTGCTACAAGCACTCCAAGGATTAACAGAAGTACTGCAAAGATAAGCTGCAATGTATTTCCAAAATCCAATCCTGTTGTCATGAATGCCTTTGTAAGTTTTACAATTGTCATTCCAAGTGCCGTAAATGTAACTGCCATCATAAATACCATTGGTCCCCAGAGCATGAATCCCTGACGTTTTGTCTTCTTTAAGAATACTGCGCAGGCTACAAGTGCCAGTACAGATAACAGCTGGTTTGCAGAACCGAACAGTGGCCAGATCTCTGCATATCCGACTTTTGTCAGGAAATAAGCAAGTACCAGTGTAATGATTGTTGCAAAATACTTGTTCGTTACTACCTTTAAGAAAGGACTCATATTCTCATCTTCCACATCTGAATCAATCCAGAACTCCTGGAATGACAGACGTCCGACTCTGGCTACTGAATCCAGAGATGTCAGTGCAAATGCAGATACTGCAAGGTTGATCAGTGTAAATACAAGTGAATGTGGCAGACCGATGGCTGACAGGAAATTCGCAATTGCTCCTGCAAAAATCTGTGGCTGAGTGGTCAGTCCCTGTGCTGCTGCCTCACCTTTTCCAAATGATGCAACGGCAATCAATGCCAGAACTGCAAGCATACTTTCCATTAACATGGCACCGAATGAAACCGGAAGCATGTTTTTCTCATTTTTAATCTGCTTGGAAGCAGTACCTGATGATACCAGTGAATGGAAGCCTGAAACTGCACCACAAGCGATTGTTACAAACAAGATTGGGAACATATACTGCGGATTTCCATTTGCATCCGGTATCGAGAATGCTGTAAATGCTTCAAGATTACATGCCGGATTTGCAACAAATACGCCAATAACAGCACCAAGGATCATAAAAATCAACAGATAACTGTTCAGATAATCACGAGGCTGAAGTAATGCCCATACAGGTGTTACACTGGCAATTAAAATATAAGCAAAAATAATAAGATGCCATGTACCAAGGCTTACATAGATTGGGAAGTTAAGTCCAAGTGCAATTGCAACTACCAGTAAAATAACTGCTACTGCTGTATTTACCCACTTATTAAATTTTGAATATTTCAAGAAAAATCCAAGTGCCACTGCTTCTATGATGAATAACATAGAGGTTGTTGCAACAGCTCCATTTGCTACTACTTTTGTAACTGCTCCTGATTCACTTGTTACGAATCCATTAAATGTTCCGGCTACGACATCAGCAAATGCTGCGACAACCAGAATACAGAACAGCCAGCAGAATAACAGGAATAATTTCTTACCTAATTTTCCAATGTACTCTTCAATGATGTAACCAATTGTACGGCCTTTGTTCTTTACAGATGCATACATAGATGCGAAATCCTGAACTGCTCCGAAGAATACACCACCAATTAAAATCCATAAGAGAACCGGAAGCCATCCGAAGATTGCTGCCTGAATTGGTCCGTTGATCGGACCTGCTCCTGCAATTGATGCAAACTGATGGCCAAATACTACGTTAGTATCAGCCGGTACATAATCAACTCCGTCTTCTAATTCATACGCCGGAGTTTTCGCATTCGGGTCAATGCCCCATTTGTTTTGGAGATAACGACCATACAGAAGATAGGCTCCTCCGAGCACTACGATGGCAATTATCATCATAAGTATTCCACTCATAATAATCCCTCTTTCTTTATATTTTGATTATATATTAATCTCAGGAACACCAATCAGCATTTCTGAAATTATTATCGATCTTGCGTATATGTTTCCATACAACAAAAAACGCCTTCGCTATCCTTTCGGATAACAAAGGCGGATTTATCTTCCGTGGTACCACTTTGTATTACTGCATTTATCACTAACTACAGTCTCTCATCACTGTCATTCTCAAACAGTTTCTTCTGTAACGTGAAGATTACGTCCCTGCTTACTTTAGCTCTGATGTTAAATATGTTAAGTATTTCAGAGGGATGCTCCCGGGTGATATCACAAAATCCGTTCTGTCGCTTCGCACCACCCAACGACTCTCTGAAATCGCGTTCTCTTTTGTGACGTATCCCTTTCACTGCATTTCTTTTCTTTAACTATATTATGTTTTACACTTTTTTGCGTTAAAGCGCAAGAGACTATTTTAACATAATTAGCAATAATACAAAGGACTGTTTGTGCAGTTTTTACAATTCTATTTTTTTGATATGAAATCTTGTTATATTTTATTAAATATCTCTACTGCCTTTTGTGCAAAGCGCTTCCCATAAATATTAAAATACTCTTTATAATTTCCCATTCCATTGAACTTTTCCATATTATTATTTACTCCGACCGGTCCAAGATGAATCACTGGCTTTCCACAAGCCATACCGCCTGAATAGCACAGCATTCCCTTTACCATCTCAATTGTCAAAATAGACTGAATGACCTGAGTTCCGCCACCATGTGTGTACTGCTCTGTTGCAAATGCGCCACCCATTTTTCCCGGAAACTCTAACTCTCCTGCTTTTTCAAACAGCCAATTATGAATCTGCGGTGTCATCTGTGCCATATAGGAAGGAGAACCTACTACAATTCCTTTTGCTTCCTTTACAAAATCTTCATCCACTTTTTCAATAGAAAATGCTCTGGCTTCTACTCCTGAGACTTCATTCATTCCATCGGCAATCCATTCTGCTGCCTGTTTTGTATTTTCAGTTTCTGAGTGGTAAATAACTGCAAGCTTCATAATAATTTCCTCCATCATTTGTGTATCGGTTTATATAGGTTTCATCCCTTGTTCAAACGCCCCCTCAGAGGTCATGTCGCAAGCGAGATGTATGTTTAGAAGATTAAACGTATTTCTTTATTTCTTCGATTACAATTTTCAAAGCTTTGATCCGGGCATATTTCTTATCTACGGATTCCAGAATATGCCACGGCGCGTATTCTGTGTTCGTCTTTTGAAGCATTTCATTCACCGCAACTTCATATTCATCCCATTTTTCCCGGTTTCTCCAGTCTTCATCGGTAATCTTCCACTGTTTCTCCGGATTATTTTGCCGCTCTTGAAATCTCGCCAGCTGGGTATCTTTATCGATCTGTACCCAGAACTTAATAATCACAGCGCCCCAGTCTTTTAATTCTTTTTCGAATTCATTGATTTCATTATAGGCACGCTGCCAGTCATTTTCACTGCAGAATCCTTCCAGGCGCTCTACCATCACTCTGCCGTACCAGGTTCTGTCAAATATCGCAATATGCCCGCTTTTTGGCAGTTTCGTCCAAAAACGCCACAGATAATGTCTTGCTTTTTCATGCGGTTCCGGGCTGGCAATCGGTTGTACCTCATAACCTCTTGGATCAAGCGCCTCGGTAATTCGTTTGATATTGCCGCCTTTTCCTGCTGCATCCCAGCCTTCATATGTGATAATGACCGGAATCCTTTTCCGATAAAGTTTATTATGCAGTTTTCCTAGTTCTATCTGAAGCTGTTTTAATTCTTTCTTGTATTCTTCGTCATTCAATATTTTGTCCTGCAAATCAATATCTGCAAGACGTGGAATTGGTTCCAGCGGAAATACATTCTGCAAGATTGGCACCGAATGCGCCTGATTCTGCAATGCCACTTCAATGTTGCTCACCAGCGTCTCCATCACCTGCAGCTCTGCCCACTTCTGGTCACCTGCATCAATGATATACCATGGTGCGGAAGATGCATTTGTATCTGACATGTACTTTGAAAATGCCTTTTTGCATTTTTTATAATGTGCATTTTCCCACTGATCGAACAGGGAAACGCGCCATTTTGTATCCTTGCTTTCCAGAAGATCCTGCTCCCGTTCTTTTTGTTCTTTCTTCTCTATCTGCATAAAAAACTTCAAAACAAGATAACCGTTATCTGTCAGTTGTCTTTCAAAATTGCGGACACTTTCTATACGAGAAGCATATTCTTTTTCATCTGTTTTTCCCTCTAAATGCTCTCTGCAGATCTGCTCCAACCAGCCAGAATCCAGGAATGTGAATTTTCCTGCTTCTGGAATCTCCTTAAAAAATCGATATAAAAATGGATATCTTAGTTCCTCATCTGTCGGCTCGGACATTGTCACGACCTTGAAAAAGCGCGGATCAATATTCCGGATCACCTTACCGATCGTGCTTCCCTTTCCGGATGTACCCCAGCCTTCAAAAAGCACCAGCACTGGCAGCTTGTGTTCTTTTAGTTTCATCTGCTGCTGATATAGCTTTTCACCAGCTTCCTTTATCCTCTTTTTCAACTCTTCTTTTTCCGGAATTTCCTTCGGGATCCAGGTTTTCAACATAAAAATGTCCTCCTCACGTACAATTATTTTCAAACTCCAAAACGATCCTTCCTGCCAAAAGTTAATTTATATTTTTCATGCTTTTATTATTTTCTGCATTATAGCATAGTTATTCCCATTTTGCATGAATTTTACAAATATTTAACCAAATTTGACTTGCATTTTCGCCAGCAACAAGAAGGCCTGCAATTTCTTCTATACAATCTGATATTTTTGTGTTATCATACAGGAAAATCATATTTGTACAGACCTTGCAAAGACGCAGCATTTTGAATGTTGCGCCTTTCTTTTCGTCAAATGGATGTTCATAGCTTACCAAAGGAGGATTTCCCAATGCCCTTATCTGTCTTTATTGAAATGACGTTGTCTGCCATCCTGACCGTGTGGTCGCCGGGCCCAAACAATATTCT
>ERZ772818.730-NODE-730-length-32709-cov-14.849329_pt1 | contig 32709 bp, 29 predicted proteins | sample MGYA00580837_ERZ772818 | MGnify/ENA primary metagenome ERZ772818 (study PRJEB29015, sample SAMEA2737671) | human gut metagenome | biome: human gut; feature: human-associated habitat; material: faeces | place: China | collected 2012 ...
ACTATTGAAAGAGAAGAATATCCCTGTCATTCCGGTATTGAATAAAATAGATATAAGAGAGAACAATGATAGCTTAGCTACATACATTGAGAAAGAATGTAAAATACGTCCGTTGCTCGTCAGTGCAAAAGAAGAGATAGGAATCGAGCAAATCCGGCAGGCAATTCTTGAAAAACTGCCTTCGGATTTCGGTCAGCAAAGCATTACCGGAGAGCTTACCGCAGAGAATGATCTTGTTCTTCTTGTCATGCCGCAGGATATCCAAGCTCCCAAAGGCAGACTTATCCTGCCGCAAGTGCAAACAATCCGTGAATTGCTGGACAAGAAATGCCTTGTTGTGAGTTGCACTACCGACAAGTTGACAGAGACATTACAAGCTCTCGCCCGTCCTCCGAAACTAATCATCACCGACTCGCAAGTTTTCAAGGCTGTTTATGAACAGAAACCGGAAGAAAGTAAACTGACCTCTTTTTCGGTACTTTTTGCCGGTTATAAGGGAGACATTCATTACTACGTAGAAAGCGCCGCCGTCATTGAAAGCCTGACGGAGGATTCATGCGTATTGATTGCGGAGGCCTGTACCCATGCTCCCCTTACCGAAGATATAGGAAGAGTGAAACTTCCCCGCCTATTACGCAAACGAATTGGCGAAAAGTTACAAATCGACATTGTAGGCGGAACGGATTTCCCTCAGGATCTCACGCCTTACGACTTGATTATCCATTGCGGAGCATGTATGTTCAACCGCAAATATGTGCTAAGCCGCATCGAACGTGCACGGGAGCAGCACATCCCCATGACAAATTATGGAGTGGCTATCGCCTACCTCAACGGAATACTTGACCAAATAGAATATTAAACAGTACACACGAAAAGAAAAAATAAGGTGCCGCTGATTGTGAAGTCAACGACACCTTACTTATTTTATATTCCTACTATCTCTTATCTTATAGCGGCAATCAATTCTTCCGCCGAAACAAGATTCTGTTCTCCTGTCTCCATATTCTTTAACATCGCTTTGCCTTCACTCATTTCGTTTTCACCGACGATAGCTACAAACGGAATGTTCTTTGCATTGGCATAGCTCATCTGCTTCTTCATCTTAGCCGCATCGGGGAAAATCTCCGCACGGATACCGGCAGCACGTACTTTCGACAAAATGCCCATAGAGAATGCGGCTTCCTTCTCACCGAAGTTAATAAACAAGAGTTCGGTTCCATTCACAGCTTCTTTAGGATAAAGGTCGAGTTGGTTCAGCACATCAAAGATACGGTCTGCACCAAAGGAAATACCGACACCTGATACTCCTGCCATGCCGAATACACCGGTCAAGTTGTCATAGCGACCACCACCTGTGATACTGCCGATCTGCACATCCAATGCTTTTACTTCAAAAATAGCACCGGTATAATAATTCAGTCCGCGAGCTAATGTCAGGTCAAGTTCGATTTCATTCTTCAATCCCATTGTCTCTAAAGTATTCAGAATAAATTCGCTCTCTTCTACCCCTTTCAATCCTACTTCACTGGCAGCCAACACATTTTTCAGCGTCGCCAACTTTTCCGCATTCGTTCCGCTAAGGAGAATGATCGGTTGTAACTTGGCAATAGCCTCATCACTGATACCTTTCTCTTTCAGTTCGGCATTTACATTGTCCAAACCGATTTTATCCAGCTTATCTATGGCAACAGTGATATCGACAATCTTATCCGATTCACCGATAATCTCGGCAATACCGGAAAGAATCTTGCGGTTATTGATTTTAATGCACACACGGATGTTGAAACGGCTGAATACAGTATCGACAATCTGCATCAATTCGACTTCGTTCAGCAAGGAATCACTTCCCACCACGTCTGCATCACACTGATAGAACTCGCGATAACGTCCTTTCTGCGGACGGTCGGCACGCCATACCGGCTGTATCTGATAACGTTTGAAAGGGAAAGTGATTTCGTCACGGTGCAACACTACATAACGCGCAAAAGGTACTGTCAAGTCATAACGCAATCCTTTCTCACAGAACTTACTTGCCAGCTTAGCGGCATTACGGCTCAATAATTCTTCGTCTGTGATTCCTGAGAAGTAATCACCCGAATTCTGAATCTTAAAAAGGAGTTTATCACCTTCGTCACCGTACTTTCCCATCAATGTAGAAAGCATCTCCATCGCGGGAGTTTCTATCTGCTGAAAACCATACAGATGGTATACGTCACGAATTGTATTGAATATATAATTACGCTTCGCCATTTCTACCGGCGAGAAGTCACGAGTTCCTTTAGGAATACTTGGTTTTGCTGCCATGATATTGCTGTTTATAATTTTAATTGCGCAAATTTACTGCAAATTTCCGAGCAATGCTTACATATATACGAAAAAATCCTCCATAGTCTTCGGAAAGACTTAGTCTCTTCTACCCATGAAAATCATGATATAGTAAACCAACGTAGCCAATGAACTCAATGCAGCAACTACATAGGTATAAGCAGCAGAACGAAGAGCATCTTCAGCTTGTGCATGATTGTACGAGTTAGTAATGCCGGATGAACTCAACCATACCAATGCACGTTTACTTGCATTGATTTCCACCGGCAACGTGATAAAACTGAACAATGTAGTCATGGCAAACAAAATAATACCTGCCAGCAATAACTGCGGAAACGTGTTCACCAACAAGATACCACCCAGCAATACCCATGTCATAATGGAAGAGGCAAAGTTAACTACCGGAACCAACGCGCTACGCATCTTCAAAGGAGCATACATACGCGCGTGCTGCACGGCATGACCACATTCATGAGCCGCTACGGCAGCCGCCATTATACTATTACTTTCGTACACTCCTTCACTCAGATTCACCGTTTTGTTAGTCGGATTATAGTGATCGGTCAACTGACCCGGCGTATGCGTCACCTGTACATCATAAATTCCATTGTCATGCAACATCTTGATAGCTACATCGCGTCCTGTCATTCCATTTCCTGTAGGAATCTTAGAATACTTTTTGAATTTGCTCTGCAAATTCATTTGTACCAGCCAACTTACTACGGCTATTCCTATAAATAATACCCAATAAGACATATTCATTTCATTTTAATTATTACTCTATATCTCTATAAACAAATTGTTTGCCAAAAATAAGGGGAAACTATCAATGTCAGAATAGTTTCCCCTTGCTTTTATGAAGAATTAGCTAAAAATTAGTCAATTGTAAGCTCTACTACATAGTCAATATCTTTCGGAACTTCGGCAAACTCAAGCAAAACACCGGACTTCGTCTTCGTGAAGCGAACCGGAGACTGATCCTTGAACAAAACCGCCTTCTTAATTTTCTTATCCGCCAAAGGTAAGAACAAGGCTTTGTCTTTCAGACTGAGGATATGCACATAAAGCTTATTCCCTTTCCGCGTTGTCACTCCCCAGTCATGCGGAGCAACCAAACCGCCACGCGTCCCGTAGATGGTTTCACCATACTGCTTCATCCACTTTCCCATCTCAGCCAAACGTTCTACCGCTACGGCAGGAAGTTCCCCATCTGGCTGAGGACCGATATTCATCAAAAGATTAGCATTCTTACCGGCAGCTTTTACCAGATAATGAATCAAGGTCTTGGTAGATTTATAATTCTGGTCTGTGATTTTATACCCCCACATCCCATTCATCGTTTCACAAGTTTCCAATGGCAGATGGCTCACATCCTGCCCGGAAAATCCTGCCGAATTCTCACCGGGCAGGTCACGCTCGAATATCTGTATATCCTCTCCGGCAAAAGGAGTCTGATGATGATTATTGCCGATCAGACATCCCGGCTGAAGCTTATGAATCAATGCATACTGTTCGGGCAATTCCCAATCAAAAGTCTTAGGCTGATCCCACCATCCGTCAAACCAAATGGCACCTATCGAACCATAATTCGTCAATAATTCCGTCAACTGATTATTCATGAATTGATAATAACTTTTCCAATTACCTCTTTCGTCCGGACGTCCTGTCCCCCGCCCTGTACGTCCCCAAGGGTAATCCTCACGCACCCAGTCAAGATGTGAATAATAGAAATGAAGTTTGATTCCCTGTTTCGCACAAGCGGCAGCCAATTCTTTTACAATATCTCTTTTGAAAGGAGTAGCTTTGGCGACATTATAATCCGAGAATTTCGTATCAAACATTGAAAATCCATCATGATGCCGGGTGGTAAAACAGATGTATTTAGCTCCCGACGCTTTGATAGCCGCCACCCATTTGTCTGCGTCAAACTTAGAAGGATAAAATCCGCCTGCCAGTTTGGCATATTCCTTATAATTAAGATTGTTGTTTGTCATCGTCCACTCACCGGTAGCAAGCATCGCATACAACCCCCAATGAAGAAAAACACCAAACTTATTGTCCTGAAATTCCTGACGTGCTTTGAGATTCTCGTCGGTAGGCTGATAAGAAGAAGACTGGGCAAACAAGGTATTAGCGCTCATTACAAGCAAGAAGAAGAAGGAGAGAAAATGTGTTTTCATAAGTGCTATTTATTATTTATGTGTATTTTAAATAGATAAACAAAGGGAATCTGATAAAAAAGGCGAAGATAAAAAATTCTCCGCCTTCCCTATTATTAAATTGTCAGATTGTTATTCTTCAGTATAGCGTTCGATAGTTTGCGCTCTGTCCGGTCCTACAGATACAATCTTGATTTGTACACCCAACTGTTCTTCCAGGAAAGTCAGATAAGCATTGAATTCTTCCGGGAATTCATCTTCGCTCTGCATCTTAGTCATATCTGTCTTCCAACCGGGAAGTTCCGCATATACAGGTTCCACGCCTTCTGTGATATCGTACGGGAAATAGTCGATTTCCTCACCATTTACCTTGTAAGCTACACAAGCCTTGATGGTATCGAAAGTATCGAGCACATCGCTCTTCATCATAATCAACTTAGTAACTCCGTTTACCATTACGGAATATTTCAATGCTACCAAGTCAATCCATCCGCAACGACGCTTACGGCCGGTCACAGCACCAAACTCATGTCCCAATGCGCCAATCTTGTCGCCTGTCTCATCAAACAACTCCGAAGGGAACGGACCTGCACCTACACGTGTACAATATGCTTTGAAGATACCATATACCTCCCCGATACGGTTAGGAGCTACGCCCAAGCCTGTACAAGCACCTGCACAAACCGTATTAGAAGAAGTTACGAACGGATATGAACCGAAGTCAATGTCAAGCATAGTACCCTGGGCACCTTCACAAAGTACGCTCTTACCATCCTTCAACAAATTGTTTATTTCATGTTCACTATCTACGAAATGGAATTGTTTCAGATATTCAATACCTTCCAGCCAAGCCTTTTCCAGCTCCGTCAAGTCATATTCATAATTCAGACTTTTCAGAATCTGTTCGTGACGGGCTTTCGCTGCGGCATATTTCTGTTCGAAATTATGAAGGATATCTCCAACACGAACACCGTTACGACTAACCTTATCTGTATATGTAGGACCGATACCCTTACCGGTAGTTCCTACTTTGGCATCCCCTTTGGCAGCTTCATAGGCAGCGTCAAGGATACGATGTGTCGGAAGAATCAAGTGAGCCTTCTTTGAAATATGCAAACGTTCTTTCAACGGATGGCCGGATGCTTCAAGAGCCTCAGCCTCTGCCTTGAACAGCGCCGGGTCAAGTACCACACCATTGCCGATGATGTTTACCTTATTTCCCTGAAAAATACCGGAAGGAATAGAGCGAAGTACATACTTCTGTCCTTCAAACTCAAGTGTGTGACCGGCATTCGGGCCGCCCTGAAAACGAGCAACCACATCGTACTTAGGTGTTAAAACGTCGACTACTTTTCCTTTACCTTCGTCGCCCCATTGTAATCCTAATAGAACATCTACTTTCATGTTATATTTATTATTTTATTAGTTATCAACACTTTACATTATTTATCTATTTAATGGTGACAAAAACTGGTGACAACCAAATTCATATCAACCATTGGTGTTGCAAAGATAAAGATAAAAACAAAGATAAAAAGATATATTTAATATAATTTCTTCATTCGTAGATGATGCAACAAAATCAGACTCCAATATTCAAAAACAATAATAAATTCATAAAAATGAATGTCACTTTTTAGTCAATTTCCCACAAACAAAGCAAATCGCTGATATACAACACATTACTTTCATTTCTAATATTCACTTCTATTCTTTGTGAATATAAAAATGCGAATTGTCTGGCTAATTCTCTTATCCAAACAATCCGCATTAATCTAATTAATTCAAATTGAGTCTACTCCAACAACTCCATCTTTCCCGACAATAGATTTATTCTCATTCCACACCAATCTGTATCAATAACAACTACATCCGAAGCCCTGTTATCCCAGCTTACTTTTCTAGCTCCACCATTTATTTCTATTCCATATATTACAAAATACCTTTTTTTCTCTTTATCATAGGCATATACACTTCCTCTCCAATCATGCACAACAATAAAAGAATCATTTTCTATTCTATTTTCTTTTTCATCATTGTAATTGTCCCAGTCAAAAATAGAAGTGTTGTAATATGTGTATTTTATAGTTGTATTTTGAGGTTCATATTTCCCTGGATTATCCAACAACCATCTTTTGACAGAATTTTTAGGATTATCCATATCTAAATCTTCTTCGGATGGACGATATATGCAAGTTAATTCAGTAGCCTTTTTCTGTAAAAACCTATTTTCATCTGGATAACTTTCCAACTTTTCTAAATCCACAAATTCTCCTTTCAATAATTCATTTATCTCTCCATATACTGCATAATTCAATGACAAGACATCATGAGAATCTAAATTATACAAACATAATCTTAAATAGCCACAACCAGCACAGCCATTTCCCAGTTCTGCAATACGATAAATAAAATAGAAATAGTCCTTGTTATTTATTCTTACTAATTCGGGCATATTTTCATCTGCCAAGCCAAATCTTTTTGCTGAAAAAATTAATACTTGGCCATCCATTTCATTCTCATTTATGGTTTTCTCATTAACAATTTGCCAATGATTAGCTATTTGCCTTAATCTATAAATGGTAAAGGGAAAATATCCATCTTTATATCCTTTTCTCTGTATTCCTACAATTTCTGCATTACCTTCAATTCTTACGGGTATCGCATATTCTGATTCACAATCTTCTTCTACTTTATATGAATTGATTAAAACTAAATTAAGAATATCCAAAGCTTCTTTTCTGTTTTGTGGTAATTGAGAAGGATATTCTTCAATAGAAACTTCACTTATAGCTTCCCCATAGTTACCAACTTGAGAACTTTCACTATAATATTCTATTTCTCTATTTTCAGTAACATATATCATTCCCCCTTCACCTTCATATTCATATTTTCGCTCTATCCAATTCCCGTATTCATCAACTTTAGTAATACCATCTACGTGCAAAGGGTTACTATATGTTTGTATTTCACATCCATCTAATCCTTGAAAATTCAAGACCTCCGTTTCTTTTAAAAAACCTTCGTCGTCATAACGATAAACTGTACTATCACCATATAACACAGAAAAAATGAGACGTCCTTCTTTATCGTAATGATACTCTCTGTTATCTTCGGATATACCTATTAATGGATTTTCATAAGTGTAATGATAAGTTATTCCATTAAAATCTTTCTCTTCCACAATTTTACCTTTTACATATTGTCTATATCCCCAATGATAAGTATAATCAATTTCTTCTTTCTCCAAATAACCATTTACCGAGAAATAATATTTTTTTTCGTTTCTAACAAGTTCAGTATTATCACCATATTGCGTACTGATAATAACACGTAATACACAGGCACTTCCCTTTAATCCAAACTTATTCCAATCATTCTTTTCAGAATGATTAACAAGAAAATAATATAACAGTCCCCCAACAACAATTAAAATAGTCAGCATTGACAAGCTTATTATCGTGGTTTTATTGCGCTTTAAGAGAGTTTTCCTAATATCTGTAGTTGATTGATGTTCCTGTTTGGGTTCACTCGATTCTATATTAGCCTTATTCAACTCAACATTTTCAAATTGACTTATATGCTGATAACTATAAAAACACCCACAATGAGGACATACATCACATTTATCATCAAATGACTTGCCACATTCAGGACACACTTTGTTTACTGAACTATTAGCATCATCTACAGATTGTACCAAATTAAAAGGATAGCCACAATAAGAACATTTATCCAAATCTTTATTTACGGACTGCCTACATTCAGGGCATACTTTATTTATTGAACTATTAGCATCACCTACAGATTGCACCAAATCGAAAGGATAGCCACAATAAGAACATTTATTCAAATCTTTATTTACGGACTGCCCACATTCAGGACATACTTTATTTACGGAACTATTAGCATCATCTACAGATTGCACCAAATCGAAGGGATAGCCACAATAAGAACATTTATTCAAATCTTTATTTACGGACTGCCCACATTCAGGACATACTTTATTTACGGAACTATTGGTGTCATCTATAGATTGTACCAAATCGAAAGGATAGCCACAATAAGAACATTTATCTAAATCTTTATTTACGGACTGCCCACATTCAGGACACATTTTTTTCTCTATATCTTTCTCTACAGGACAACCGCATTTGGGACACTTTTTGGCTCTTTCAGATATAGTATGTCCACATTCAATACATTTTATCATTCCCATACTTTCTTTATTATAATAAGGATTTTTCTTTTTCTTGATATAATCTCATTACATATATATCCATAAAATAGGAAAGAATTGTAGCCATAGATGATATAAAAGCGGCAATTAAAGCATCATTTTCACCATATGTAAAGAATACATACAATTGCCAATAAGACATTATATATATGGCAACATGACTAGCCCACCATATTTGTAAAATTTGACTCATACGTGTAGACTTATTTAACAAACCTGATTTTTCCCATATTGAATACATTATTTGGTATGGCTTGAATAAATGAATTACAGGTATAAACCAAGCTAACCATGCCCAATAATCTTTATATTCATAAGAAGAATTAAGAATCCTCATATTCTTGGAAATCCGATACATCCATACGACAAATAAAATGACTTCCAAAAAAGATAATAAAGACGATGTAACAAGCATTAATATTTTGAAAGACGGTTTATAAAAATCATCAATATAATATGTTTTAAGTGATTCTATACAAGTAAAAGCTATACAGATATATGAAAGTATTGCAAAGCATGTAACAAAAGAATTACTTGTTTGAGATAAGCAAACATTAGCAGAGTTATATATTTGTCCTTTATTAATGTTCTCAAAGGCAATATCTTTTAAAGGGTTTCCACAGTTAGGACATTCCAAATATGTTTCAGGAATTGATTCTCCACATTCGTCGCAAATAACTCTTCTTTCAACAGGATTCCCACAATTAGGGCATTTTTCCGCTTTATCAGAAATTTCCCGTCCACATTCAGTACATTTTACTAGTGCCATATATTAATTAAAATCAGAATAATTAGTAAACAAAATATCAATATAATAATTACCCATGTTCCGATACCAATCCACAAACCTATTTTATAATATTTACCTGCTTTTTCTGATGCTAGTATAGCACCATCAATATCTCCACTCTTCCATAATCCTTCAACACGATTTGCATAAATACAACTAGCTACAGCAAACGGAAGACACCAAATTGTAAATAATAATACCGATGCCAACACTAACAACAATGATTCAAGAAGCCATGATTTAGGGTGAAACTTTTCAGAAATAGGACTTTTTATATAGGCTCTATATTGGGTACGATAATTATATGAAATCTCTACCCCACAATACGGACAAGATACAGCCCTGTCCGATATTGTGGATTGACATTTAAAACACTTAATCAACATTGTCTATAACATCCTCATAACAATATTACTATTTGTTTATTTTTTGAATAGATTGATAAACCAATAAAGAGCCTCCTACCAGCCCAAAAATAAATTTAGAAGTCGTAAATTTTTCTGATTCAAGTATAAAATACGCCCATATACTTCCAATTACTAAAAAAATACCACCAATAAGAGCTAACCAAGCTTTCCATACAACAACTTCCGTTTCTTTTTGGGGAGACTGCAAATCTGAATTATCGCCTTTTGGCGTTACAGGGCAACCACATTTCGGGCAACATTCCGCTTTGTCGGACATATCATGTCCACACTGACGACATTTTACTAAAGCCATAAACTAAATCAATTAATCACATTAGGCTCTATATGTGGATTCAACAAAATATAAATAAGGCATAAAAGAAAAAGGTGAGCCTGTTAGTCTTATATCTTGTCAGAAGGCTCTGGACTGCCACGCAACAGATAAAGATACAGCTCACCTCTTTGGCTATATATATCAATCATATATAACAAACCAAAGAAAGAACGTTTTCTATTCTTGTTGCATAAAGAATTGTCCAGATTCTCTGACAAAGAATAAGCTAAACGCTTTCCAATTTATGTCTGTCACTATTGTGACTTTGCAAAAATAAGAAAAGTTTAGAAAGAACGTCTATAAGTGAGCTGTTTTTTTTGCAAAGGTATTATTTTAATCAGAAACTTAACATATCATACGTCTCTAATAACTCTTCGGTTCTCAAACCTAAATATCTACGGGTAGTCATTATATCGCTATGATTAAATAGCTCTGACAGTTTAATCAATGCAAATTCAGAATTCTCACCAGCTGCCTCAACAACTTTTCTACCAAATGTTTTGCGCATACTATGAGTTGAAAAATGTTCTACTTTTAGTCCATATTTCGATTTTATTTCTTTCAATAAAACATTGATGCGCTGTGTGCTGTAGACTGTCTTTTTTCGACTAAGAAAACACTTTTCCCCTCTATTGGTTATACTTAGTGCCTTGTAACACTCTTTTATGTGTTTTTGAAAATCGCTATTAATTTTAATTTCTCTTCTTTTTCCTGTTTTTTTCTCAATGAGCATGAATTTATCATTGTCCAATAACATACTCCATGTCAAGGTCAATAAATCAGAAATGCGCAGCCCAAAGAAACTACCACACCCAATCAATAGAGACAAGCGATATTCTCTGTCCCTATACAATTTTCGTACTAAGGATAACATTAAATTCCATTCTATATAGTCACTTGTTACATTACTGTTCTTCAAACTCATAATATTCTCTTATATGTAAGTTTTATGTTTTTTGAATCTATTATAAAACTCTGTATTACTAAAACATTGATAATCAAATTATATTCAAAAGTTACAGAAGTGAATATTTCAATCTCCACAATATCGACCAGTACCATAACCCATTGCTTTTGAAATTTCATCACTTGTGAAACCTTTTTCCCAAGCTCTTTCATCGTTTCTTTGGTTTGCTCCCTCTTTATGCGCAATCCAGCTCGCCGCAATCATAGCATCCAGTTTTGCTGCTTTTTCTTCACGAGCTCTAACAGCATCATGTTCCCAAATCCAAGCTGCTTTCAGACAGTCACTCCAAGAACGACCTCTTCTGTGAAACTCACTACCATATAATCTATGGGCATCTCTCATTACTTGTTGCTTATTGTATCGTCTCATAATTTGTAGTGCTATTAATTACTTATCTCGTTACAAATGTAGCGCTTTCGATATATATATCAAAACAAAAGTGTATATTATTAGAGCTACATTAACTTCTTTTATGTATTGTAATCAATATACAATTTAAAACTAAACGTATATTTGCATATATAATAAAAAGAAGAGTTATGGTACTACGAATAAAAGAAGTTATCAAAGAGAAAGGAATGACTGTTCAGACATTAGCTGATAAAATGGAAATTAACAGAGTAGGGCTCTCCAATCATATTAATGGAAATCCATCTGTTGCAGTACTAACCAAAATTGCTACTGCATTAGAAGTCCCCATACAAGAACTATTTGTAAAAGACAAAAATGAAAATGTTAATGGTTATATTGAAATTGGAGGTGAAATTTTCAAAATCACATCTTTTCAAGATTTAGAAAACCTCATCAATCGTTTCAAAGCAGAACAAAAAAAATAATCCCTAATATCAATTCATATTTTTATAAAAATACAACAACAAACAAAGCAAACCGTATTATATATAGTAATTGGCTGATTATCAACAATAAATCTATTACGTTTTACATACTAGACGTGTCTATACAATTTTTAATTATCTTATCTACAATAGATTTTAGATAATTTTCAAGCAATCTTCTATCTTTATCAGTCATTATTGCAATAAAATTACGAGCTTGCTGAACATCTTTAAATGAAATAGTATCTGTATTAAGAGCCTGATTTAACAAGTCTTTACGAGCTATCACATCAGTTTCTCCTGATTTTTCTTTAATAGCTTGTTTGATTACCTTCCATCGTTCTTTTTGAGTATCACTTATTTTTTTCTTGGTCGTTACAGAATGAGATTTCCCACACATTGGGTTCAAACTACCCATTTTCTTCTGTGATTGCTTATTTATCATCTCTGCATAAGATTGAGTTAAATATTTATTTTCCATGATTTTTTTGCTATTATACATATTTATTAAAAAGGAATAAAGTTACTTCAAGTACTTCCTCTTTTCTATAAATAGTAATCAATTGACAATTATTTGTTTTTTAATAAAAAAATATATACGTTTGAAAAAAAGAAATTATGACAGAAAAAATAGATTATCATTTTGTAGCGGTCCCATACAAAATTACCTATGTTTGTGACGCATTATGTTTGGCTGTATTAACTATACTTATACAGAAAGAAAGTTATTGGAAGGAAAAAGGACGTTTAGATTCAAATGGCTTTTTTTATACAGCTAATGCAGAAATTGAAAGCCGAATCGGTTACAAAAGGAATGTAGTGAACGAAACGATTGAAGGATTATTTAGAGGCAACATGATAGATATAATTCCATCTTCATCCAAAAAAGAAAGCAATAAATATAGAATAAATTGGAATACTATATTAGCCTATGACAAACTATCTCTTGAAGAACTGAATCATCCCGCAATGAGAATACATAAGGTTACACGTAAAGAAACGCTTACCTATACCTATTCCAAATTGGATGCAAAAAATGAAACAAATTGCACTACTACTTTAAATAAATCAGATATAATAAATACTATAGATAAAGATATTAATAATAATGATAGTGCAAATTGCACTACTACACCTAATTGTTATTTGCCTGAATTTACAAGAAAAGAAACTTGTGACAACAGTGAAAATGAGATTTTAGATATATTTAGATGTATTGTTTTTGAAGAATGCTATGAACACAAAACATATTTCACAGATAAGGAACATGCAGTTTTAAAAGATATACTTTCTCAATTCAGGCAAGAAAGACCAAATATTGAAGACATCTGTTTTGAGCTCAAATCTTGGAGTAATGAACTTACACGAGAAGAAGTAAAGAAAGCGATATTAAACATTGTACCTAAATTTAAAGAAGCATATCAAGTTGTAGCTCAATAAAAAATATCCCAAAGATGCAAAGCCAACAGTATGAACGAAATGGACTTACTTCAATTCATGTATAAATAACAGGGTACATAAGTAGGGGGGGCTACCCCTACTACATCCTATTCAGACCAAATCAGCCTCTTTCATTTTCTCTAAAAAAATATTAGCTTGCTGTTCCTGAGTCACTTTAATATACTTAAAAAATTGCTCCTGCGAAGAATGCCCACTCATTGCCATCAGCGTAACGACATCAACCCCCAGTAAATAAAAATTTGTACAAAAAGAGCGTCGTGCAGTATGCGTACCACATAACTCATACTTTGGAGAAACCATCTCAATCATTTCTCCTGCTTTTATCTCACTTGTTTTAACCTCTTCATCAATTTCTGCCATTTTACAAATTTTTCGTAAATGTTCAATAGTAACAGGCGTACTAAATGCTTTAGGCAATTCATAATTATATCGCTCTAATATCGTTCGTATATATCTAGAGATGGGAATCTGAACTTTCTTTTTTGTTTTCTCCGTTACAACAGAAATAAACGTATCTTCACTCCTAATAGCATTCAACTTTGAATAATCAGACCAACGTAACCCTGTGAATGAACCGACAATAAATAAATCACGACTTATAGCCAATTTGGGAGTTTCAGACAAGTCTAAATTAAACAATTTATCTAATTCCTCAAAATTTAAATATATACTATCATTATCCGTTTTTGGAGTACAGTGGAATGTTCTAAACTTATCATTCTTTATATAACCTTCTCGATACGCCTCGTTCAACCAAATCCTCAACACCTGAAAAGTATATTGGACTGTATTGAATGAATATCTCTTACCAGTAGTTAAATAGGTACGAAAATCTTTCTCAAATTTCTCACCAAAAAAATTCCAATCAGACTTATAACCATACGCAGTATAAAAGTCCTCAAGACGTTTTAAGACAGAATTATAGGATTTTTTCGTAGATATTGTATTATTCAAATTTGTCTTTTTATTCACCTTTTGCGTAATAGTATCTACTAAATTTCTAAAATAATTTAATGGATTACTATACGTATCATCATCATCCAAAAATCTCCTTAAAGCCTCAACCGTAAAATTTAAACTTATATCATCTTCCTCCGAATAATCAAATTTGTGAACAAATTCATCGATTTTGAGGAGTGTTCTCTCGATAATAGCATTTACCTGTCTATTTGCCGCATTTTGTCTTCGGGTAAATGTATTATTAATTATTGCCCTACAAGCATTAGCATCCCAATATATAGGATATATTCTTTCTCCAATATACCATCTCAACCTTTTTTTATTAATCGACAAATTCAAATAAATTTGCTGCAATTTATCTTCCTTCCCTTTTAGGGTAAAATTTACCCTTTGAGTAACCTTTCCGTTCAGTGAATTAAAACAATTCTCAATCATAGTGGTGACACAAATTGGTGACAAATCAAATTCTTTATACCAAAAACAAGTCATATTCACAACTTGCTATAAATCAACCACAAATATAATAAATCACTCATTTATAGGCAAATAAAAAACAAAAAAAGGCTCAATAATTGAGCCTTTTAAAGTAGTATATAGAACATCTACTTTCATCTTTCTTTTTTATTGTTGTTATTGACTTTTTTCCGTTTGTTGGCTCTGTCGCACTTGCTGCATATCCCATATATATATAAGGAATAATGCGAAAGCTGGAAGCGGCTTAATTTCGTATTTTCAATGGCATGCTGCAATTCCTCATTCTGAAACTCAGTCACTTTACCGCATTGCGTACATATCTGGTGATGATGCGTTTCACGATTGTATGATTTTTCATATTGGGAAGAAGTACCGAACTGATGCTTAATGACCAGCCGTGCATTGATAAGAAGAATAATGGTATTGTAAAGAGTAGCCCGACTCACCCGGAAATTCTCCTGATCCATCATTCGTGAATAAAGCATATCGATATCGAAGTGACCGTCGATAGAATAAATTGTATCGAGTATGGCGTAGCGTTCAGGAGTCTTACGATGCCCGTTCGCAGTGAGATATTCCGTGAATATCTGCCTTACTGTATCTTTCACGTTTTGAGTTTCCATCATCAGCCAGAATTAGCGCGAACAAAGTTAAGCCTTTTTTGCGGAACGCAAAAGGATTTTAATAAATTATCAATTTGCTCCTATGCCAATATACCAATTAAAAGTACACAGGCTTATTATTCCATCTCCGCCTTTACCATATTATAAAGCATTTGCTCTCCTTCCATATTGGAATCGGCCATTCCTTCTACCAACCGACATACCTGGAAAGCATTCTCTTCGTTGTGCTGCATATATTTACGAATCACCAGCAAAGCAGCATTGCGTACATGATAACTTTCGGAGTGAACGGCACAAATAGACTGGTCAAGCAACTCACCGGCAGCCCGTTCAGTCATATCTCCCTTTTTCATCAGAAGCCGGGCAGCAGTCAGGAATCCACAAGTCTGTATATATTCCCGTTCATCGGCTATCCAGTGGAAAGACTTGGCAGGGGCATACGGCAGATTCTGAAAAAGATTCATACACGTCAGTTCCGCAATCTCTATATTCCGGATATCCTCTACCCAAATATCGGCTATCTCAGGATAAAAAGTATCAATCGGCTGCAACAGTCCGGCCAATATTTTACATTCGCGGATATCCTCTTTCCACAAGGCCTGCGCCAAGTCGTGATTCTTCTCGTAATTCCCTGCAATCATTTTGATACGGGGCAGTTCGACACCAAAATTCAGTTTGTATACCAACCCCTTTTCACGCATACTTTGGGACACAGCCCCGTTCATTGAGAGACGGAGCTGTGTCTTGATATCTTTCAGTTGTTCTTTAATATCCATTTCAGATTAGTTGTTTACCGAAGGCAGCGGAGAGTTTTCGGTGCTGTAACGCAACATCTGTTCTGCATAACCTTCGTCGTATGATACGGTGACATCCGTAATGTTACCGTTTTCATCCGTCACCAGTTCATATTTAGGATTTACAAAGCCTTTGTAAGGAGCCAGATTCAACTTCTTATAGCGTTCCAGTATCTCAGCATGCAGAGTCGGATCTACTTTCACCGCATAATTCTCTACCAATGAACGGGCACCTTCAAAATCACCGGTCGACTTGATACGCTGGATCTCAGCCAATAACTCACCGAAAAGTTCGCGTACCTTCGGATAATCGTTGATGACCACATACGTCTTTCCATCCTTCTTCACCAATTCTACTACTTTATCGGCAGCTCCTTTTTCATATACCCAACGGGCTATTAACTGACGGTTACGCATATGAGCTTCCTCCACATTGTTTCCCGGTTCGATACGTACCAACTGAGTCATCAGACCATTCATCAGATACGTGTAATATTGAGCTTTATAAGCTTCCGGAGAGGAAAGAAGTTTCAGTTCCACCAATTTCGGATCGGCCACATAGTACAATCCGAACAAGTCGGCACGAGCTTCTTCAATCGTAGAGCCGTAAGCCTTCAACGCATCAGGATCTACTCCCGGAAGCAACTTCCCGGAACCATGTCCCAGACACTCATGCAAATCCGTGTGAAGTTCGTCCGTCAGATCGGAATAAGCGTCGATCAGCTGTCTTTCCATATCGCTATAAACGAATTCCTCATTAAACCCGTTTCCATGAGCCGCCTTATTGTAAGCGTCCGTAATGTTACCGATAGTCACCGATTTAGAACCGTGATGCGCACGAATCCAGTTGGCATTCGGAAGATTGATACCGATAGCAGTTGACGGATAGAGATCACCGGCAAGGATAGCGGCGGTAATCACCTTAGCCGACACACCCTTCACTTCATCTTTCTTGAAAGACTTGTCCACCGGAGAGTGATCCTCGAACCATTGGGCATTGCTGCTGATAATTTCCGTACGGCGAGTAGCTTCCAGGTCTTTGAAGTTGACCAAAGATTCCCAGCTCGCTTTCATGCCTAACGGATCTCCATAACTTTCTGTAAATCCATTCACAAAATCAATTCGCGAGTCAAGGTCTTTCACCCAAAGAATAGCATATTCATCAAAATCTTTCAGGCTACCGGTCTCATAGAACTGAATCAGTTGGGCAATCACAGCTTTCTGTGCATCATTCTCAGCCACCGCTTCCGCTTTCTTCAGCCAATACACAATCTTCTCAATAGCCTGTGTATAAAGCCCGCCGACTTTCCATACTTTCTCCTGCAACTTTCCATTCTCTTTTACCAGACGGCTATTCAAGCCATAAGAAATGGGAGTCTCATCTTTCGGATCTTTCATCGCTCCGTAGAAAGCCTCCGCTTCCTGTTGTGTCACCCCATCGTAATAGTTACAAGCCGAAGTCAGCACAAGATCCTCACCATCCGCCTGATTCACCCGTTTCGGCATAATAGCCGGATCAAAGATCACGGGGAACAACTCATCACAAAGCTGTTCGGCAGTCTGCCCCTCTGCAAGCGGAAGCTGCTTGGCATCGAGGGCAAGCACAGCTTGTTTCAAAAAGTCCTGTGAGAAATTCGGTACAAATTTCTCCGAGCCATAATGATGATGAATACCATTGGAGAACCATACTCTTTTCAAGTAAATCTCCATGTTCTTAAAGTCAGAAGTTGTCTTATCCCCCTGATAATTCGTATATACCGCTTCGAGCATCCGACGGATTCTCAAATTGTATTTTCCATTCTGGTCGAACAGAATATCCCTTCCTTCCAAAGCAGCCTGTGTCAGGTAATAAATCAGTTCTTTCTGTTTCAGCGTCAGTTCCTCGAATCCGGGAACCTTGTAACGCAAAATCTGTAAATCAGCAAATTGTTCCACTGTATAATCAAATTTTTCTGCATCAGCAGTTGTTGTTTTACTTCCTCCGCACGACGTCAAAAGCGTGGCGGCAATAGTCATTGAAATAAGATGTTTCTTCATAATGCTAGTGTTGATCAATTAAAATGAGAAAAGGAATTATCTCCAAACATTTTCATTTAGAGGTAATTCCTTTTGGCTAATTCCGGAACACGCTATTACTTTTTGCTTTCCAAATGTTTCTTGCGGTATCCGTTAGGAGTCTCACCTATATTCTTGTAGAATGCGGCATAAAAAGATTGACGATTTGCGAAACCAACCATGGCACTAATTTCTTCCACATTCTTATCGGCATAACGTTTGTCAGTCAATAAATGCAAAGCATCTTTCACTCTGTATTCGTTCAACAAACAAGAATAATTCATACCGAAACGTGAGTTCACTACTGCAGAAAGGTAACGAGTATTCGTTTTCAATTCTTTCGCCAAGTCTTTTGCTGAATAATCAGGATCCTTGTACTTTTTCTGTACGACTATGATATTCAAGATCTTGTCATACAACTCATCTGCCAATTCCGGTCTGATTAACGACCTATATGCAGCCTTCTTTTCTTTCTTCTCCCTCAAATTGTAAGGGCGTTTTTTCGGAGTTTCTTCCGATGTTTTGTTCTCTAAATCACTCATTGAATTAACTGGTTAGGGTTTGTTCATTTGTTAGTAAGTTGCATACTCGCAACGTTACATGTTACAAATGTCTTACTTTTTTTTTAAACACACAATTATTTTGTGCGTTTTTTTTCTGAATAAACAATCAAAAGTCTTGAAAAAGAGGGATTAAGCTCGAATAATAAGAAACTTTAACCTTTTTATGTTTCATATCGGAAACTGAAATCCACTCATTATCATAATTGACGAATAAAAATGTACCTTTGCAACAAGTTTAAATGAACGCCCAATGAGAGAAACCCTAAAAACATATTTCGGATACGACAGTTTCCGTCCGCTACAAGAAGAAATCATCCGGCACATTCTGAATAAACAGGATGCACTGGTTCTAATGCCCACAGGTGGAGGAAAATCCATCTGTTATCAACTGCCTGCTTTGCTCAGCGAAGGTACTGCCATCGTGGTTTCTCCGCTTATCTCACTCATGAAAGATCAAGTGGAAGCGTTACAGGCAAACGGCATTGCCGCCGGAGCCCTGAATAGCAGTAATGACGAAACGGAAAATGCCAATTTACGGCGTTCCTGCGTTGCGGGGAAGCTGAAACTGCTTTATATTTCTCCTGAAAAGTTGTTGGCGGAAAAAGACTACCTGCTACGGGATATGAACATTTCTCTATTTGCCATAGACGAGGCTCATTGTATCTCTCAATGGGGACACGATTTTCGTCCGGAGTATACACAGATGGGAGTCCTCCATCAACAATTCCCACAAGTGCCCATCATCGCTTTAACCGCCACTGCGGATAAAATCACCCGCGAAGATATCATCCGTCAGCTACATCTTATCCGACCACGTACGTTTATTTCTTCTTTCGACCGCCCCAACATCAGCCTGACAGTCAAACGGGGATTTCAGGCGAAAGAAAAAAATAAAGCCATCATAGAATTCATCCAACGACATGGAAAAGAAAGCGGAATCATCTACTGCATGAGCCGCAGCAAGACAGAAACAGTAGCCCAAATGCTGCTAAAGCAAGGTATCCGTTGTGGGGTCTATCATGCCGGTTTATCCGCACAGCAACGTGACGAGACACAAGATGATTTCATCAACGACCGCATTCAGGTAGTGTGTGCCACCATCGCTTTCGGTATGGGAATCGACAAATCGAATGTACGCTGGGTGATTCACTATAATCTGCCCAAAAGTATAGAAAGCTTTTATCAGGAAATCGGACGTGCCGGACGGGATGGCCTGCCCAGCGATACTGTATTATTCTATTCATTAGGCGATCTGATACTACTGACCAAATTCGCATCGGAAAGTAATCAACAAAAGATCAACCTCGAGAAACTTCAACGAATGCAACAATATGCGGAAGCTGACATCTGCCGGAGACGCATCTTATTGAGCTATTTCGGAGAGACAGCCACAGAGGACTGCGGAAATTGTGATGTCTGCAAGAATCCCCCCCAGCGTTTTGACGGGACGGTCATTGTACAAAAAGCACTAAGCGCCATTGCACGTGCGGAACAACAGATCGGGACAGGACTGCTGATCGACATTCTGCGGGGAAGCTATTCGGCAGAGGTGACAGCGAAAGGGTACCAAGAACTCAAGACATTCGGTGTCGGACGTGATATTCCCCCTCGCGATTGGCAAGATTACCTTCTTCAGATGTTGCAACTCGGCTATTTTGAAATAGCTTATAACGAGAACAATCATCTGAAAATCACGCCCAGCGGGAGTGACATTCTTTTTGGGAGAGCAAAAGCCACATTGGCAGTTATCCGTCACGAAGAGACCGCTACACGAAAAGGGAAAAAGAAGAAAGTAGTGGTAGCCAAAGAACTTCCTTTCGGCCTGGCAGGCGGCGAAAGCGAAGATTTATTCGAAGCACTGCGCGGATTAAGAAAACAATTAGCCGATCAGGAAGGTCTGCCCGCCTATATCGTATTGTCGGACAAAGTATTACATCTGCTCAGCATTTCACGACCTACCACCATTGAAGAATTCGGATCTATCAGCGGTATCGGAGAATATAAGAAGAAAAAATATGGTAAAGATTTCGTCAACCTAATCCGGCAGTTCACCTGACATCCGCCTCCCAATCCAGTAAAGTCTTTTTTGCCGGCAGCCTACCCGCATAACCGGTCAATGCACGGTTACCGCCAGTCACACGATGGCAGGGAATAAGTATCGAAATTGAAATGGTTATCTACATTGTTTCAACTGCTCGTGTAAATCGGCAGGAGGTACTCCCAGCGAAATGGCTTTCTCAAAGTCCGATTTTGCCAATGCCTTTTTTTTCTGTACCAGATAGATATTTCCACGCAACAAATAAGCATCAGCCGACGAAGCATCCAACCGGATCGCTTCCTCCAAATCAACCAGTGCCAAATCTTCATGTTTCATGTCACGCTCTACATCGGCACGGGCTATATACAGTGTCGCATCCTCAGGATATTCCACAATCATCTTATTCAGAATGGCAAGAGCTTCACGGAACTTTCCTTCTTTCTGCTCCAACGTAGCCAATCCCAGCCGACCGCTATAACTCTGCGGGTCAAGTTCCAATAAACGATTATAATCAATACGGGCAGCCGGATAATCCCTGCGGAGTACATAAATATATGCACGCATCAATAAGGCTTCCTTATTCTGCTTATCCCCGTCAAGCACCTGACAATAATCCGTATAAGCGCGATCTGTCTTTCCCATCTCCATATAGATGGCGGCACGGTCCAACAAAATAGGAACTGCCAATGGAGCAAAGTTCAAGGCAAAAGAATAAGATTCGAGTGCCTTATCAAACTCTCCCAAACGACGTTGTACCAATCCCAGATTGGAAAAAAGCAACGCATTCTTCGCATTTTTCGGTTCCAGTTTCAAAGCACGAAGCAAAAGTTCTTCCGCTTGTGGAAGACTGTCTTTTTCGATACAGTCAATAGCCCTTTCGGACAATTGCTGATAAGTTTGCGCATACAAGGCAACCGGGAAACAGAAAAATAAAGCAATAATCGTTCTTACCATGGCTCAGGTCTTTTTAGTATTTATAAATCAAAATCAGTCCAACGGATATGCGTCAAATGCAAACAATTCCGTCGACAAATAACGCTCTCCCGTATCAGGTAACAACGCCACTATCTTTTTGTTTTTAAATTCCGGACGCTGTGCCAGTTGACGGGCTGCATACACAGCCGCCCCCGAAGAAATTCCGGCCAACAAGCCTTCCGTTGCCGATAGTTCACGCCCTGCACGAATCGCTTCATCATCAGGCACACCGATAACTTCGTCTATCATAGAAGCATCATAAAGTTTCGGAATGAAATTGGCCCCGATTCCCTGAATACGGTGTGGAGCCGCCTGTCCACCTTCCAATACAGGAGACGCAGCCGGTTCTACCGCTACGATATAAATATCGGGATTATGTTTCTTTAAAGCACGGGCTACACCGCAAACCGTTCCTCCGGTACCGACTCCGGCAACAAAAACGTCTACTTCGCCATCTGTATCCCGCCATATCTCTTCTCCTGTCGTACGCTCATGCGCCGCCGCATTGGCAGGATTCTCAAATTGTTGCAGAATCACCGAACCGGGAATACTGTCTCGCAATTCCTCAGCCTTTGCAATGGAAGCCGCCATTCCGCCCAAGCCGTCTGTCAGAACAATTTCCGCACCGAGTGCTTTCAGCAGGTTACGCCGTTCCAGACTCATCGTCTCAGGCATTGTCAATATCAAGTGATATCCTTTGATGGTAGCGACCATTGCCAGTCCGACACCTGTATTTCCGCTTGTCGGTTCGATTATCGTTGCACCGGGCTTCAATACCCCACGTGCCTCCGCATCTTCAATCATCGAAAGAGCCACCCTGTCTTTCACACTTCCCGCCGGATTAAAAGCCTCCAGTTTGGCAATAATATTTTGTTCCAGACCATACTTTCCACAATAACCGGAAAGCTCCATCAGAGGAGTATTCCCCACTAAATCTGTTAGTTTCTTCGCAATCTTAGCCATTTCATTACTTAATTTTTGTCACATACACGACAAAGATATGGAAAAAAAGAGATGTTTTATATTACATCATGAGAAAGATAACGAAAAGTATACTAACTTTGTATCCGTTCAATTATTTTAAGTTTACACATTATGAAAAAGAGAATTATCCAATTTCTCACGACATACTTTTTATTTGTCCTCTTGTTTGTTCTCCAAAAGCCGCTCTTCATGGTCTACTACCATGATTTATACGCCGATGTTTCTTTCGGTGATTATTTCAGTGTCATGTGGCACGGCTTACCTTTGGATTTATCACTCGCAGGCTACCTCACCGCCATTCCCGGCCTGATACTTATCGCTTCCGCCTGGACGGATTCGTCTATACTCCGCCGCATCCGGCAAGTCTATTTCGGATTGATAGCATTTGTCATGGCATGTATCTTTATTGTCGATCTCGGTCTATACGGTTTCTGGGGATTCCGTCTTGACGCCACCCCCATTTTCTATTTCTTCTCCTCACCCAAAGATGCTATCGCAAGCGTCAGTTTCTGGTTCGTTTTATTGGGAATATTAGCAATGTTGGTCTATGCAGCTGTTTTATATTCTATCTTTTATATCGTACTGATCCGTGAAAGAAAACCTTTAAAGATACCCTATCGTCGGCAAAATGTCTCATTCGCGCTGTTATTGCTCACCGCCGCACTTTTCATCCCCATTCGTGGCGGGTTCACCGTGTCGACCATGAATCTGAGTAAAGTCTATTACAGTCAGGATCAGCGAATGAATCATGCCGCCATCAATCCGGCATTCAGTTTCATGTATTCTGCTACCCATCAGAATAATTTTGAGAAACAATATCGGTTCATGGACCCTCAAAAGGCCGACGAATTGTTTGCGGAAATGGTAGACAAACCTGCCGTAACTGCCGACAGCATTCCCCAATTATTAAATACACAACGCCCGAATATTATCTTTATTATTCTCGAAAGTTTCTCCACACATCTGATGGAAACTTTCGGCGGACATCCGAACGTAGCTGTCAATATGGATAAATTCGCCAAAGAAGGCATATTATTCAGCAATTTCTACGCCAGCAGCTTCCGTACCGATCGTGGGCTGGCTTCCATCATCAGTGGTTATCCCGGACAGCCAAGCACCAGCATTATGAAATATCCCGAAAAGACGGACAAACTTCCTTCTATTCCGCGAAGTTTGAGAAATGCGGGATACAGTCTAGAATATTATTACGGAGGGGACGCCGACTTTACGAATATGCGTTCTTATTTGGTATCCTCCGGCATTGAGAGAATTGTATGCGATAAGGATTTTCCTTTGTCCGAACGTACCGGAAAATGGGGAGCGCAGGACCATGTATTATTCCAACGTCTGATGAAAGACATCAAGGAGGAAAAACAGCAAGAGCCTTTTCTTAAACTCGTGCAAACCTCAAGCAGTCATGAACCTTTTGAAGTTCCGTTCCACAGACTGGACGATAAAATACTCAATGCCTTTGCCTATGCGGACAGTTGCGTGGGAGATTTCGTTGAACAATATAAGGAGACGCAGCTTTGGAAAAACACCCTGTTTGTACTTGTTCCCGATCATCAGGGAGCTTATCCGTATCCGATAGAGAATCCGCTGGACGGGCAGACCATCCCGTTAATCTTGCTTGGCGGAGCAATCAAAGAGCCTCGTGTAATAGATACGTATGCTTCACAAATTGACATTGCCGCCACCTTGCTCGCACAGCTGGGGCTGCCACACGACGACTTTACGTTCAGCAAAAACATACTGAACCCGTCATCTCCGCATTTCGGATATTTTACCCGACCGAACTTCTTCGGCATGGTTACTCCCGAAAACCAGTTGGTATACAACTTGGATGCAAATACCGTACAACTTGACGAAGGTACAGAGAAAGGTGCCAATCTGGAGAAAGGAAAAGCTTTCCTCCAAAAGCTCTACGATGACCTTGCCAAACGATAAAGCCGGAGAACAACTGAATAATCACAGTAAAAATATAAAAACAGAACCAGATGGTACATACTGACATCATCCAATATCTTTCGGAAATAGATACAAATGTCTTCCTATATTTCAATGGTATCCACTCTCCCTTTTGGGACTATTTCATGACTTCCTTTACAGGAAAAATAATTTGGGTACCGATGTACGCCAGCATCCTATACATATTACTAAAGAACTTCCATTGGAAAGCCGTTCTGTGTTATGTAGCCGCTATTGCACTTATCATCACCTTCGCCGACCAAATGTGCAGCAGTATCATCCGCCCGGTCGTGGCGCGCCTGCGCCCTTCCAATCCGGAAAGTCCCATTGTAGATATGGTATATATCGTCAACAATTATCGTGGTGGAAGCTACGGTTTCCCATCGTGCCATGCAGCCAATTCATTCGGTCTTGCCATGTATGTGGTCTTCATGTTCCGCAAACGCTGGCTAAGCATTTTCATTATCGCATGGGCCCTCCTCAATTGTTACACACGCGTATATCTAGGGGTGCATTATCCGGGTGATTTGCTTGTCGGAGGAATTATCGGCGGATTCGGCGGATGGCTGTTCGCTACCATTGCCCATAAAGCAGCCATCTATCTGGAACCTTCCACCTGTATGAAGAGAAAAGAACTCAAACAATGGTCAGTAACTATTTATGTAGGATTACTGACCGTACTCGGAATCATTATCTATTCCACTATTAAAAGCTGGTAGAACACAACGACACTATTTCAAACTGGAAAGTAAAAGCCTGACACCGTTTCCGATGCCAGGCTTTTACTTTTCATCCGGGTTTATCAAGCCTTCTTGATATAATCAACAATCCACTGTCCTACTTCTTTCGTTCCGTACTTGTCACCACCGGCAACCTGGATTTCCGGTGTACGCACATTTGCATCCAAAGAAGCATCTACAGCTTTACGAATCAATGCACCCTCTTCTTTGCAGTCGAAATACTCGAACAACATAGCCACAGAAAGGATCTGCGCCAACGGATTGGCAATATTCAGCCCTTTCGCCTGCGGCCATGAGCCGTGAATCGGTTCAAATACCGGAGTACTTTCACCCGTAGAGGCGGAAGGAAGCAACCCCATAGAGCCACTGATGACAGAACCTTCATCGGTCAGGATATCCCCGAAAGTATTTTCCGTTACCATCACGTCAAAGAATGCCGGTTCCTGAATCATCTTCATCGCAGCATTATCCACAAACATATAGTCGGTAGTTACTTCCGGATAGTTCGGAGCCATCTCCTGTGCAATCTGACGCCACAAACGAGACGAAGCAAGAACATTCGCCTTATCGACCACTGTCAAGTGCTTTCTGCGCTTCATTGCATACTCGAAAGCAACCTTCAGAATACGTTCTATTTCCGGACGGGTATAATAATTCGTATCGTATGCCTTGTCATTATCCTGGTATTTTTCACCGAAATACATACCTCCGGTCAGTTCACGGATACAAATAAAGTCCGCATTCTCCACCAATTCCGCACGCAACGGAGACTTGTGAATCAGACATTTGAATGTTTGCACCGGACGGATATTGGCAAAAAGTCCTAGTTTCTTACGCATAGCCAACAACCCTTGCTCCGGACGTACCTTGGCAGTAGGATCATTGTCAAACTTCGGATCGCCTACGGCAGAGAATAAAACCGCATCCGCCTCTTTACAAACCTGATAGGTCTTTTCCGGGAACGGATCGCCTACTTTATCAATTGCATCCGCACCGCAAATCGCATATTCATAACTTACTTTGTGACCAAATTTCTCACAAACGGCACTCATCACCTCCACACCTTGTACAGAGATTTCCGGTCCGATACCGTCGCCTGCTAATACAGCTATTTTAAAATCCATATTATTTAGTTTATTACGTTAATCGTTAATTTTATCCTCTATGAGGTTCAACATCTTCATAGTGGCCTTGATGGCAGCTTCCGTCTGGTCTGCATCCAGTCCGCGCGTACGGAACACCTGTTCGTCATAACTCCATGTGATCACCGTCTGCACGAAAGCATCCGTACGTCCACCGGGAGGAATGGTCACCGCATAATTGGTCAACATCGGGAATTTACGCCCTAACGTTACCTTATATATCTTACGCAGTGCACGCACAAACGCATCATACTGGCCGTCGCCACTCGAACTCTCCTCATACTCTTTTCCGTTGATTTCTATTTTCAGCGTCGCCATCGGTTTCAGTCCGTGAGCCAGGTTTACAAAATAACTCTTCAACTTGACCTTCTCACCTACCGCTCCATGTTTCAACACATCAGACACTATGTACGGCAAATCTTCCTGTGTGACCAATTCTTTCTTATCACCCAACTCGATAATGCGTTCCGTCACCATCCGCATTGCATCCTCATCCAACTCCAACCCGAGATCTTCAAGATTCTTGCGAATGTTCGCCTTACCGCTTGTCTTCCCCAACGCATATTCACGTTTCCGTCCGAACCGTTCGGGAAGCAGGTCGTTGCAATAAAGATTATTCTTATTATCTCCGTCGGCGTGTACCCCTGCCACTTGTGTAAAGACGTTCTCTCCCACAATCGGTTTATTGGCAGGTATCACGATTCCCGAATAGGATTCAACCACCCGGCTGACATCATTCAGACGACTCTCGTCTATATTGGTCACAGCATTAAAATGATCTTTCAAGATTGCCTGCACACTTGCGAGAGGGGCATTTCCCGCACGCTCGCCCAGTCCGTTTATCGTTGTGTGCAACCCTTTAACGCCGCTCAACACAGCTGCCAGTACATTGCTTACCGCCAAATCATAGTCATTGTGCGCATGGAAATCGAAATGGGTCTGCGGATAACGTTTTTTCATCTTCCGCATATATTCTATCACCTGCAACGGATTCAGGATACCCAATGTATCAGGCAACATAAAACGCTTGATACCCGTATCTTTCAATCCATCCATCAGCTGGAATACGTATTCGGGAGAATCCTTTATGCCGTTACTCCAGTCTTCCAAATAGACATTGACGGTTATATCCTGCTCGTCAGCATAGCGCACCACATCGATGATCTCCGCCAAATGTTCCTCCGGAGTTTTATGTAATTGCTGCGTACAATGCTTCAACGAACCTTTGCACAGAAGATTGATAACGCGGCAACCGGTACGCTGTATCCAATCGACCGAAGTATGACCGTCAACAAATCCCAGCACCTCAACTTTATGAAGCAGATTACGACGGGCTGCCCAGTCACAAATCATCTTCACGGCTTCAAACTCGCCTTCCGATACTCGTGCCGAAGCAACCTCCACCCGGTCTACTTTCAAATCTTCCAATAGCAAACGGGCGATCATTAGCTTCTCATGAGGCACAAAAGACACTCCGCTGGTTTGTTCACCGTCACGGAGCGTTGTGTCCATGATTTCTATTTTCACGCCTTCTTTTCCCATTCTTCTATTTTATCTTTATTGCTCAACAAGAAGTCGATGTCGTCCAATCCATTCATCAAACAATGTTTCTTGTAAGCATTGATTTCGAAATGTTCACTTTTGCCCGTAGCCTTGTTGGTGATGGTCTGCTCAGGAAGGTTAACTTCCACTTCCATCTTCGGATCGGCTTCAATCGAATCGAACAACTCTTGCAAGAACGTTTCTGTGACAACCACCGGAAGTACAAAGTTGTTCAACTCATTATTCTTATGAATATCGGCAAAGAAGCTGGATACCACAACCCGGAAGCCATACCCGGCAATTGCCCAAGCTGCGTGTTCACGGCTCGAACCGGAACCGAAATTCTTTCCAGCCACCAATATCTGTCCACTATAAATAGGGTTGTTCAGTACAAAATCCTTATTCAGAGAACCGTCAGCATTATAACGCCAATCACGGAAAAGGTTATCACCGAAGAATTTTTCTTCACGAGTAGTCGCTTTCAGGAAACGTGCCGGAATAATCTGGTCGGTATCTACGTTTTCTAAAGGAAGAGGTACACAAGTACTTGTTATTATATTGAATTTTGTCTTAGCCATCTTTACATTTACTATTTAACGATTTACAATTTACTATTTACGGTTGAAACTACATCAGTCCTCTCGGATCGGTAATCACCCCTGTCACTGCCGCAGCAGCCGCTACCAGCGGACTGGCCAGCAATGTACGTGCACCCGGTCCCTGACGGCCTTCAAAATTACGGTTGCTGGTAGACACCGAATATTTTCCGGCAGGAATCTTATCGTCATTCATCGCCAGACAAGCGGAACATCCCGGTTGGCGAATAGCGAAACCTGCCTCAGTCAATATCTTGTCGATACCTTCCTTACGAATCTGCGCATCTACCATCCACGATCCCGGCACCAGCCAGGCAATTACATTATCCGCTTTCTTACGTCCCTTCACGATAGAGGCAAATGCACGAAAGTCTTCAATACGTCCGTTCGTACAGGCACCTAGAAATACATAATCTATTTTCTTTCCCAACAAAGACTCACCCGGTTTGAATCCCATATAATCCAGTGATTTCCTGAAAGATACTTGAGCAGCCTCTCCCATACCTTCGGTCGTGGGAATATGCTGAGTAATTCCCATACCCATTCCCGGATTCGTTCCGTAAGTGATCATCGGTTCGATATCGGCTGCATCAAAACGAACCTCTTTATCGAACACTGCATCATCATCACTCTTCAAAGTCTTCCAATACGCTACCGCTTTCTCCCATTCTTCTCCCTGCGGAGCATTCTCACGGCCTTTGATATATTCGAAAGTCACCTCGTCCGGAGCAACCATTCCTCCCCGCGCACCCATTTCGATAGAAAGGTTACAAAGAGTAAGGCGCCCTTCCATCGACAGATTGCGGATAGCCGAACCCGCATATTCCACAAAATAACCTGTAGCACCACTTGTTGTCATTTTAGACATCATATACAGAGCCACATCCTTTGCAGTCACTCCTTTACCGAGCTCACCATCCACAGTAATGCGCATTGTTTTCGGTCTCGACTGGAGAATACATTGCGAAGCCAGTACCATCTCCACCTCACTCGTTCCGATACCGAAAGCGATAGCTCCCATTGCACCGTGAGTAGACGTATGTGAGTCGCCACAAACAATCGTCATTCCCGGCAGGGTCAAAGCACGTTCCGGACCTACCACGTGGATAATGCCATTCTTCGGATGCATCATGCCATAATGCGTCAGACCGAAGTCCTTCGCATTCTTTGTCAGAGTATCCACCTGAGTTCTGGAAACAGTATCTTCAATCGGTTTATCCTGATCATGAGTCGGTGTGTTATGGTCGGGCATACAAAACACCTTTTCCGGACGCAACACTCCGATTCCACGTTCACGCAGCCCGGCAAAAGCCTGCGGACTCGTTACTTCATGACAATACAAACGATCTATATAAAGCTGGGTAGGACCGTCTTCCACAGTAGTCACTACGTGGGCATCCCATATTTTATCAAATAACGTATTCATCTGTTTATTTACTATTTTACTAATTACTATTTATATTTCAGTTAATCTCTTCTTTACGACTTGAACTTGTTGATACAGTCGATATAGGCCTCTACCGAAGCTGCGATAATATCTGTATTGGCTCCGAAACCGTAATACACCTGATGATCATATTCCACCTGCATGTGAACTTTACCTACATCATCACTTCCTTTACTAATAGCCTGAATAGTAAATTCTTTCAGTGTCATGTGCCGATCCACAATCTTCTTCAATGCTTTGATAGCTGCATCTACCGGACCGTTGCCACTGGCACAAGCCTCAAATTTCTCACCGGAAATATTCAGCCCCAAACTAGCTACAGAACGAACCCCAACACCACTCGTCACTTGCAAATAGTCCAATTTAATACGATGGTTCTGGCTACGGTCGGCACCTGCCAATACCAAGATATCATCATCATTGATATCTTTTTTCTTATCAGCCAATTTCAAGAATTCCTCATATACCTTATCCAGTTTCTCCTGCTCCAAGTTAACCCCCAAAATAGCAAGGCGATTCTTCAATGCAGCACGTCCGCTACGAGCAGTCAATACAATCGAATTATCATCGATACCCACATCATGCGGATCGATAATCTCATAAGTCTGAACATTCTTCAATACGCCATCCTGATGAATACCTGAAGAGTGCGCAAAAGCATTGCGGCCAACAATAGCCTTGTTCGGCTGTACAGGCATATTCATCAGACTGGAAACCATGCGGCTGGTCGGATAAATCTTCTGCGTGTTGATATTTGTCTGGATATCTATTTCATGATGGCTCTTGATGATCATTGCTATTTCTTCAAGTGCTGTATTTCCGGCACGTTCACCGATACCGTTGATAGTCACTTCCACCTGACGGGCGCCATTCAAAACACCAGCGATCGTATTGGCTGTTGCCATTCCCAAGTCGTTGTGGCAATGAGTTGAAAGAATGGCTCTGTCAATACCGTCTACATGGTCAATCAAATATTTGATTTTAGCACCATATTCCGATGGTAAACAGTAACCCGTCGTATCCGGTATATTTACCACAGTAGCACCTGCCTTGATTACGGCTTCTACCACACGTGCCAAATATTCATTATCCGTACGACCCGCATCTTCTGCATAAAATTCCACATCGTCCACAAAGCGACGTGCATATTTTACAGCTGCTACCGCACGTTCGATAATCTCATCACGATTCGAATTGAATTTATATTTAATATGTGAATCGGAAGTACCGATACCCGTATGAATACGTTTATGCTTTGCAAATCTCAGTGCATCCACAGCTACATCAATATCTTTTTGGACAGCACGGGTCAAAGCGCAAATCGTAGGCCAAGTCACTGCTTTAGAAATCTCAATTACCGAATTAAAATCACCCGGACTCGATATAGGGAATCCTGCCTCAATCACATCTACCCCCAATGCTTCCAATGCCTTTGCTACCTGAATCTTTTCCACTGTATTCAACTGGCAACCCGGAACCTGTTCGCCATCCCGCAGGGTGGTATCAAAAATAAATAACCTATTGTCCATATTCTTATTATATTATGTAATTATTTGCATTAAAAAAGCCTTTCACACATGGAAGTGAGAAAGGCTTTCGTATATCTTCATTATACACATTTACGCGCAGCACTCACTTCCACTAACCTTTGATAGTAGAATAATAATACCGCATAGTAGAATATGTATAAACATCTGATTCATTTTTCGTCTCTTTTATTGTTTGACGGTGCAAAGGTATAGATTATTTCGTTACCACCAAATAAAACGTTACTTTTTTATCAGATAAAATTTCATTTCATAAGTTTAAAGCGGATATTACCTAAAATATATCACTGATAGGTAGTAGAGAAAGCTACATTAGCCGGGTGATTTTCAGAAGTGGCGGAAAACAGAAAGCCCCTTGACTCATTGCTGAATCAAGGGGCTTCTTAAAAACGGCGGCTACCTACTCTCCCACTGTTACGCAGTACCATCGGCGTGACGAGGCTTAACTTCTCTGTTCGGAATGGGAAGAGGTGGAACCCTCGTGCTATAACCACCTGAATAAGGTTATGACATGATGAAAAGTAAAATCTCAGTGTATTACCCGTTTCCGGGGGTAATCCGCTAAACGTATATATCGCGATCCGTACAAGTCCGAAAGAAAGTGGACGGGCAATTAGTAATGCTCGGCTATGATGTTACCACCTGTACACCTGCATCCTATCAACGTCATCGTCTTTGACGACCCTAAGAAATCTAATCTTGTGGCTGGCTTCGTACTTAGATGCTTTCAGCACTTATCCAA
>ERZ772818.735-NODE-735-length-32635-cov-18.428023_pt1 | contig 32635 bp, 30 predicted proteins | sample MGYA00580837_ERZ772818 | MGnify/ENA primary metagenome ERZ772818 (study PRJEB29015, sample SAMEA2737671) | human gut metagenome | biome: human gut; feature: human-associated habitat; material: faeces | place: China | collected 2012 ...
CGAAGCGGCGACTGTCTGGTCAGCTTCGGCGCGCAGTATAGAGGGTTTGCGCGCCCTTGTCACCCCGCGTTGCGCATTCCAATCGCCAGTGTCGCGGCGATATTACGTGAAGCACGGCAGATATTGTCATAAGCTCCGCGGAGTGCTTCGTCTAACGTACCAATGCTGGTCAGTACGCTGAAGACCGCATCAATGCCATGCTGATGTACAACGCCAACATCATTGGTCAGGCTACCCGCAATGCCAATCACCGGTTTATGGTACTTCTTCGCCACGTTTGCGACACCAATCGGTACCTTGCCGTGAATACTCTGGCTATCAATACGCCCTTCACCAGTGATCACCAGCGTACAATCGTGAATATGTTCCTCCAGATTCAGCGCCGTAGTGACGATTTCAATACCACTTTTCAGTTCTGCACCAAGAAACGCCATCAGCGCCGCGCCCATACCGCCCGCAGCTCCTGCGCCGGGGACATCTTTCACATCAACATGCAGCGCTTTTTTAATGACATCGGCATAGTGAGAGAGGTTATTATCCAGCTCGACAATCATCGCCTCACTGGCTCCCTTTTGTGGGCCAAAGATGCGCGAAGCACCACTGTCGCCTACTAACGGGTTGGTGACATCACAAGCGACGCGGATGACACAATCTTTTAAGCGCGGATCGAGACCGGAAATATCAATATCATTCAGAGTATTAAGACTACCGCCGCCAAAACCAATTTCATTGCCGTTGGCATCGCATAATTTCGCCCCCAGCGCCTGTACCATGCCTGCGCCGCCGTCGTTGGTGGCGCTGCCGCCAATGCCGATAATAATGTTTGTCGCACCGCTCTCCAGCGCCTGCAGGATTAACTCGCCAGTACCGCGTGAAGTGGTCACGAGTGGATCGCGTTTTTCTGCAGGTACCAGTCCCAGCCCACTGGCCGCCGCCATTTCGATAAACGCGGTTTTGCCATCACCGGAGATCCCCCAACTGGCATTCACTTTCTCGCCCAGCGGCCCTGTAACCCAGGCGTGACGTTCAGCCCCCTGGGTGGCTGCAATCATCGCTTCCACCGTTCCTTCACCACCGTCGGCAACCGGAACAGAAACATACTGTGCATCAGGAAAAATTTCCCGAAATCCTTTTTCTATCGCCTGCGCAACCTCGCTGGCAGATAAACTTTCTTTATAAGAGTCTGGGGCGATTACGATTTTCATACCTATGCCTGTTACCACATGACGCCGGAGGGCGTTTCTCTTATTCGGCCTGGATTCCAGGCCCGGATTGCAATACGCCATCCGGGCACGACGTCATTAGCGAGTAACTTCGACTTTCGCCAGTTTTTCGTAGTAGCACGCCAGGGCGCTATGATCCGCCGTTCCTAAACCATCTGCACGCAGTGCCTGCATCATCTCCATAACCGCAGCTGTGAGCGGCAGTTGCGCGCCGACGCCGTGAGAAGTATCCAGCGCATTCGCCAGATCCTTAATATGCAGATCAATACGGAAGCCCGGTTTGAAGTTGCGGTCCATCACCATCGGCGCTTTGGCATCCAGCACGGTACTGCCCGCCAGCCCACCGCGAATTGCCTGATACACCAGATCCGGGTTAACGCCCGCTTTGGTTGCCAACGTTAACGCTTCTGACATCGCAGCAATATTCAGCGCCACAATGACCTGATTTGCCAGTTTGGTGACGTTACCTGCACCGATTTCCCCGGTATGCACCACGGAACCCGCCATCGCTTTCATCAAATCATAGTATTTGTCGAAAATAGCCTTGTCGCCGCCCACCATCACTGACAGCGTACCGTCGATGGCTTTCGGTTCACCGCCGCTCACCGGGGCGTCCAGCATATCAATGCCTTTCGCTTTCAGCGCTTCGCTGATTTCACGGCTTGCCAGCGGTGCGATAGAACTCATATCGATCAATACCGTACCTGGCTTCGCGCCTTCAATAATGCCATTCTCACCCAGCGCCACCTCTTTCACATGAGGGGAGTTTGGCAGCATGGTTATGATTACGTCGCACTGTTCAGCGATCGCTTTAGCCGTAGAGGCTGTTTCTGCACCTGCAGCAATCACGTCAGCGATAGCTTCTGGGTTACGGTCAGCAACCACCAGCGAGTAACCTGCTTTCAAAAGGTTTTTACTCATTGGTTTACCCATAATCCCAAGGCCAATAAAACCAACTTTCATAGTCATATCAATCATCTCTCTTATTGCGGTGGTGGTTATTTTTTAAAGGTATCAGCCAGTTTCTGAGTGGCAGAGCGGAAGACGCCGAGATCGCTGCCGACGGCCACAAACGTCGCGCCCCATTCCAGATAACGACGCGCATCAGCCTCGACTGGTGCGAGGATGCCGCTGGGTTTGCCGTGCGCACTGGCACGGTTAAAAATGTGCTGAATTGCTTTTTGTACATCCGGGTGCGAGGCATTGCCGAGATGGCCTAATGCCGCAGCCAGATCGCTGGGGCCGACGAAGATGCCGTCTACACCTTCGGTAGCGGCAATAGCATCGACGTTATCTACGCCCTGCTGACTTTCTATCTGGACCAGAATAGTGATGTTCTTGTTCGACTGAGCGAAATAATCCGCCACGGTGCCAAACATATTGGCGCGGTGAGAAACGGAGACGCCGCGAATGCCTTCCGGTGGGTAACGAGTTGATGCCACCGCCTGCTCTGCTTCCTCTTTTGTTTCTACAAAAGGAATCAGGAAGTTATAGAAACCGATATCCAGAAGACGCTTAATAATTACCGGCTCGTTGGTCGGCACTCGCACTACTGGCGCGCTGGCGCTGCCTTTCAGGGCCATTAACTGCGGAATAAACGTGGAGATATCGTTTGGCGCATGTTCACCATCCAGCACCAACCAGTCAAACCCAGCCAAACCAAGAACTTCAGTGCTAATCGGGTTAGAGAGAGCTGACCAGCAACCAATTTGTACCTGTTTCGCAGCCAGTGCGGCTTTGAATTTATTCGGGAAAACATCGTTATTCATCGCTTATACCTTTGCTTATTTCTGCAATTCCATACGTTTAATGTCGCCGACTACGAAGAGGTAGCAGACCATCGCCATCAGCGCTGAACATCCCACAAAAACCAGTGCTGCATTGAAGGAGTGCAGTTCACTTACCAGGTAGCCAATCACCAGTGGAGTGACAATGGAGGCAACATTGCCAAAGACGTTAAAGACGCCGCCGCAGAGACCAACAATCTCTTTCGGCGCGGTGTCAGAAATCACTGGCCAGCCCAGCGCACCAAATCCTTTGCCAAAGAAAGCCAGCGCCATCAGCATGACCACCAGCGTGGTGTTGTTGGTGTAGTTACATAAGATGATGGTGGAAGCCAGCAACATTCCCAGCACAATCGGTAGCTTACGTGCCAGGGTCAGGGACAAACCGCGTTTGATCAGATAATCCGAGAAGACACCTCCCAGCACGCCGCCCGCAAAGCCACACAGTGCCGGAATCGAGGCGACCAGACCCACTTTCAGAATCGACATGCCTTTTTCCTGCACCAGATAAATTGGGAACCAGGTGAGGAAGAACCAGGTGATGGTGTTGATAAAATATTGTCCGAAAAATACGCCCAGCATCATGCGGTTAGAGAGCAATTGCTTGATGTAATGCAGTTTGGGACCGCTTGCTGCCGCACTGCCCGGCTTTTTGTGGTCCATATCGACCACCGCGCCATTTTCTGAGATAAACTTCAGCTCTTCCGCAGACATACGTGGGTGATCTGTCGGGTTATGAATCAACTTGATCCACAGCGCCGTCAGCACAAAACCAATCACCCCCATAACGGTGAAGACGTGCTCCCAGCCCCAGGCGAAAGTCAGCCAGCCAAGCAGCGGCGAAAAGAGCGCCAGCGAGAAATATTGCGCCGAGTTAAAGATGGCGGAGGCAGTACCACGTTCTTTCGTCGGGAACCAGGCGGCGACAATACGGGCGTTCGCCGGGAATGATGGCGCTTCCGAGAATCCCAGCATAAAGCGCATAAAGAACATGGAGATCCCTGCCCAGGCCAGCGGGAACATATCAACAAAGCCTTGCAGGAAGGTGAACAGCGACCAGAAAAAGAGGCTGTAGGTGTAAACTTTTTTCGAGCCAAACTTATCAAGCAGCCAGCCGCCGGGAATTTGCATCAGCAGGTAGGCCCAGCCAAAAGCGGAGAAGATGTAACCCATCGAAACCGCACTTAACTGCAACTCTTTTGCCACTTCGGTACCAGCAATAGACAGCGTTGCACGATCGGCGTAGTTAACGGCGGTAACAATAAAAATAATCAGTAATATTAAATAGCGGGTATGCACGCCTTTCTTTTTTTCGTCAACGGTGTCCAACATCATTTTATTTACCTCGGGTACTTATGCTGATTTTTATTATTATGGGGAAGGTGTTATTTATGAGTTTCATTTATGCCGTTACGACAATGAACTCGGGAATTAGTATAAGCAGCGCGATAATAATAATCATTGTGCAAATGCTAATTTAATTAGTACTATTTAAATATTATTTTGAGCATATGCACATAAGGTTGCGCGCTAAAGCACAGATTTGCGCTTTACCTTGCCGGGCGGCACTGTAATCCCTGAAATGATTGACATTGATCACATTTCTTCATTTAAACTCCTGACATTCTTATTTCACCCAATGAAGTTATTTATTTTTAAATGAGACCAGGTCCTCATTTTAATAGTCCCTGGCTGGAGAATATTGCACAATGGCCAACATCGAAATCAGACAAGAAACGCCAACTGCGTTTTATATAAAAGTTCACGACACAGATAATGTGGCAATTATTGTTAATGATAATGGCCTGAAAGCAGGAACGCGTTTTCCGGATGGGCTGGAATTAATTGAACATATTCCCCAAGGGCATAAAGTCGCATTGCTGGACATTCCGGCTAATGGTGAAATTATTCGTTATGGCGAGGTGATTGGTTACGCCGTGCGCGCAATCTCACGCGGAAGCTGGATCGACGAATCAATGGTTGTACTACCGGAAGCGCCGCCGTTACATACGCTGCCACTGGCAACCAAAGTCCCGGAACCCTTACCGCCGCTGGAAGGATACACCTTTGAGGGCTATCGCAATGCCGATGGCAGCGTGGGCACCAAAAACCTGCTCGGCATCACCACCAGCGTCCACTGTGTGGCAGGCGTGGTGGACTACGTAGTAAAAATCATTGAACGCGATCTGCTACCGAAATACCCGAACGTCGATGGCGTGGTGGGGCTGAATCATTTGTACGGTTGTGGCGTGGCGATTAACGCACCCGCGGCAGTTGTACCTATTCGTACCATTCACAATATTTCGCTGAACCCTAACTTTGGCGGCGAAGTAATGGTGATTGGTCTGGGTTGTGAAAAGTTGCAGCCTGAACGCCTACTGACTGGAACGGATGATGTGCAAGCTATTCCAGTAGAAAGCGCCAGCATTGTCAGTTTGCAGGATGAAAAGCATGTCGGTTTTCAGTCCATGGTCGAGGATATTTTGCAGGTCGCCGAACGCCATTTGCACAAGCTGAATCAACGGCAGCGAGAAACCTGTCCGGCTTCAGAACTGGTTGTCGGCATGCAGTGCGGTGGCAGCGATGCGTTTTCTGGCGTAACGGCAAACCCGGCGGTTGGGTATGCGTCTGATCTATTGGTGCGCTGCGGCGCAACGGTGATGTTTTCAGAAGTCACAGAAGTACGTGACGCGATACATTTGCTGACACCACGCGCTGTGAACGAAGAGGTCGGCAAACGGCTGCTGGAGGAGATGGAGTGGTACGATAACTATCTCAATATGGGAAAAACCGATCGCAGCGCCAACCCTTCGCCGGGGAACAAGAAAGGCGGTCTGGCAAATGTAGTGGAGAAGGCACTCGGCTCCATTGCTAAATCGGGTAAAAGTGCAATTGTTGAAGTGCTGTCGCCCGGCCAACGCCCGACTAAACGCGGATTAATTTACGCCGCGACGCCAGCCAGCGATTTTGTCTGTGGCACGCAACAGGTGGCTTCGGGTATCACCGTGCAAGTGTTTACGACCGGTCGTGGTACGCCGTACGGCCTGATGGCGGTACCCGTCATTAAAATGGCGACCCGCACCGAGCTGGCGAACCGCTGGTTTGATTTAATGGATATTAACGCGGGCACTATCGCTACCGGCGAAGAAACCATTGAAGAAGTGGGCTGGAAGTTGTTCCACTTTATTCTCGACGTCGCCAGCGGGAAGAAGAAAACTTTCTCGGATCAATGGGGACTGCATAACCAGCTGGCGGTGTTTAACCCGGCACCGGTGACCTGATAATTCAATTCGTATTATGCCCGATAGCACACGTTTATCGGGCATATTGAGTCACAGCGAAGACGCGTGATCCCCGACCAGAATCACTTCAACTCCAGCCTTTCGCAGTCCTTCCAGACTATCCGCAGGAATGCCTTCATCAACAATGATCATGTCGATACGTTGAGTATCAATGATCTTATGTAAACTGGAACGATTGAACTTACTGGAATCGGTGACCACGATGATCCGTTCCGCAACTTCGCACATCCGACGGTTTAAACGGGCTTCATCTTCATTATGCGTGCTGACGCCGCGCTCCAGATCGATCGCATCTACACCAAGAAACAGCATATCGAAGTGGTAATTTTGCAGCGATTGCTCAGCCTGATCACCGTAAAAAGATTGCGACTGACGGCGCAAATGCCCCCCGGTCATCAGCAGCTCAACGCCTTCCGCTTCCAGCAACGCATTAGCCACGTTCATACCGTTGGTCATCGCAATTACGTCAGTGTGCTTGCGCATCAGACAAGCAATCTCAAAAGTGGTGGTCCCGGAGTCGAGGATCACCCGATGACCAGGCTGAATCAACTCAACGGCAGCTTTCGCAACGCTGCGTTTCATCGCGGTGTTCAGCGCGCTTTTATCTTCCACTGATGGCTCGACTGACGGCGTTGTGCTATCGCAGATCAACGCGCCACCATAGGCACGCACAGCGATCCCCTGCTTTTCCAGAAACGCCAGATCGTTGCGGATCGTCACAGTAGATACACCATACAACGCCGATAGATCATTAACTTGCACACTTCCTTGCTGGCGCAGGCGTTGAATGATCTGCTCTCGTCGCTCACTGGTGCCTGTCACTCGCTTCTCGCCTGAAGCGTCGGTATTACTCATAGTAAGTCCTTTCGTAAAACTTTCGTTTCATTTCGTTTTGCCTATTAACGCCTTTCTATTAAGCAAATGCAAGCCCACCTTACCCATTGGCGCAAGCTACTCTCGTTTCAGTGGCTTTCATTATGTTTCTTTTGTGAATCAGATCAGAAAACCATTATCTTTCGTTTTATTTTTATCTCACCATGACGCAGTATCAACTGAAACAAAACGAAAGATTAATGTCGCAGTAATCTGAACTGGAGAGGAAAGTGAAACATCTGACAGAAATGGTGAGACAGCACAAAGCGGGCAAAACAAATGGGATTTATGCCGTTTGTTCCGCACATCCGCTGGTGCTGGAAGCTGCAATCCGCTACGCCAGTGCAAACCAAACGCCGTTACTGATTGAAGCAACCTCCAATCAGGTGGACCAGTTCGGCGGTTATACCGGAATGACGCCCGCCGATTTTCGCGGCTTTGTTTGTCAGCTCGCCGACTCGTTGAATTTCCCGCAGGATGCGCTGATTCTGGGTGGTGACCATCTGGGGCCAAACCGCTGGCAAAACCTGCCTGCCGCTCAGGCAATGGCCAATGCCGATGATTTGATTAAAAGCTACGTGGCGGCAGGATTCAAAAAAATTCACCTTGATTGCAGCATGTCCTGTCAGGACGATCCGATTCCCTTAACTGATGACATCGTGGCTGAACGCGCCTCCCGTCTGGCGAAAGTGGCGGAAGAAACCTGTCTTGAACACTTTGGCGAAGCCGATCTGGAGTATGTCATTGGCACCGAAGTGCCGGTGCCTGGCGGCGCGCATGAAACCTTAAGCGAGCTGGCGGTCACCACGCCGGATGCCGCCCGCGCCACGCTGGAAGCCCATCGTCACGCTTTTGAAAAGCAGGGTCTGAATGCCATCTGGCCACGCATTATTGCCCTGGTGGTTCAACCCGGCGTCGAATTCGATCACACCAACGTTATTGATTATCAGCCCGCCAAAGCGACCGCCTTAAGCCAGATGGTCGAAAACTACGAAACGCTGATTTTCGAAGCGCACTCTACCGATTATCAAACACCGCAATCGCTGCGCCAGCTGGTGATTGACCACTTTGCCATTCTGAAAGTTGGCCCGGCGCTGACCTTTGCTCTGCGTGAAGCTCTGTTCTCTCTGGCGGCGATTGAAGAAGAACTGGTGCCAGCAAAAGCCTGTTCTGGTCTGCGTCAGGTGCTGGAAAACGTGATGCTCGACCGCCCGGAATACTGGCAAAGCCACTACCACGGTGACGGCAACGCGCGTCGTCTGGCGCGTGGTTATAGCTACTCGGATCGCGTGCGCTATTACTGGCCGGACAGCCAGATTGATGACGCTTTCGCTCATCTGGTTCGTAATCTGGCGGATTCACCAATTCCGCTGCCGCTGATCAGTCAGTATCTGCCGCTGCAGTACGTGAAAGTTCGCTCCGGCGAGCTGCAGCCAACGCCACGGGAACTCATTATCAACCATATTCAGGACATCCTGGCGCAGTACCACACAGCCTGTGAAGGCCAATAAGCAAAACAAAGAGGAACACGCTATGCCAAATATTGTTTTAAGTCGGATTGATGAACGCTTGATTCACGGTCAGGTCGGCGTTCAGTGGGTCGGATTTGCGGGGGCAAATCTGGTGCTGGTAGCCAACGATGAGGTTGCCGAAGATCCGGTACAACAAAACCTGATGGAAATGGTACTGGCAGAAGGGATCGCCGTACGTTTCTGGACGCTGCAAAAAGTCATCGACAACATTCATCGCGCCGCCGATCGACAGAAAATCCTGCTGGTTTGTAAAACACCGGCCGATTTCCTGACGCTGGTGAAAGGTGGCGTTCCGGTGAATCGCATTAACGTTGGCAATATGCACTACGCCAATGGCAAGCAACAAATCGCCAAAACGGTTTCTGTGGATGCGGGTGATATCGCAGCATTTAACGACCTGAAAGCCGCTGGGGTGGAATGCTTCGTTCAGGGCGTCCCGACAGAGCCTGCTGTGGACCTCTTTAAATTACTTTGAGGGATTCATCATGGAAATCAGTCTGTTGCAGGCATTTGCGTTGGGCATTATCGCCTTTATCGCTGGCCTAGATATGTTTAACGGCTTAACCCATATGCACCGCCCGGTGGTCCTCGGCCCGTTGGTCGGACTGGTACTTGGCGATCTGCATACCGGTATTTTAACCGGCGGTACGCTGGAACTGGTGTGGATGGGGCTGGCCCCGCTGGCAGGCGCACAACCGCCTAACGTGATTATCGGTACTATCGTCGGCACGGCGTTTGCCATTACTACTGGCGTGAAACCCGATGTCGCGGTCGGTGTCGCCGTACCTTTCGCTGTCGCAGTACAGATGGGGATTACCTTCCTGTTCTCGGTGATGTCCGGCGTGATGTCCCGATGCGACCGGATGGCGGAGAACGCCGATACTCGCGGCATTGAACGCGTGAACTATCTGGCACTGCTGGCACTCGGCACTTTCTATTTTCTCTGCGCTTTCCTGCCTATCTACTTCGGCGCGGAACATGCAAAAACCATCATTGATGTCCTGCCGCAACGATTAATCGACGGCCTCGGCGTCGCGGGCGGCATCATGCCAGCAATCGGTTTTGCCGTGCTGCTGAAAATCATGATGAAAAACGTCTACATCCCCTACTTCATCCTGGGCTTTGTTGCCGCAGCCTGGCTCAAGTTACCGGTGCTGGCTATTGCTGCCGCTGCGCTGGCGATGGCGCTCATCGACCTGCTGCGTAAATCTCCTGAACCGACTCAACCTGCGGCACAGAAAGAGGAATTTGAAGATGGCATCTAATCAAACCACCCTGCCGAACGTCAGCGAAAATGAAGAAACACTGCTGACTGGCGTCAATGAAAACGTGTATGAAGATCAGAGTATTGGCGCGGAGCTGACGAAAAAAGATATCAACCGCGTCGCCTGGCGTTCCATGCTGTTACAAGCGTCTTTTAACTACGAACGTATGCAGGCTTCCGGCTGGTTGTACGGTCTTCTGCCTGCTCTGAAAAAGATCCACACTAATAAACGCGACCTGGCGCGCGCCATGAAGGGGCATATGGGTTTCTTCAATACCCATCCGTTTCTGGTGACGTTTGTTATCGGCATTATCCTTGCGATGGAGCGTTCTAAGCAGGACGTTAACAGTATTCAGAGCACCAAAATTGCCGTCGGTGCGCCGCTCGGCGGGATTGGCGATGCGATGTTCTGGCTAACGCTACTGCCGATTTGTGGCGGGATAGGCGCAAGCCTCGCGCTACAAGGCTCTATTCTTGGCGCAGTCGTCTTTATTGTGCTGTTCAACGTGGTGCATCTCGGTTTGCGTTTTGGTCTTGCACATTATGCTTACCGCATGGGCGTGGCGGCGATTCCACTCATTAAAGCAAATACCAAAAAAGTCGGCCATGCGGCATCTATCGTTGGGATGACGGTAATCGGCGCGCTGGTGGCAACCTATGTTCGTTTAAGCACCACGCTGGAAATCACAGCGGGCGACGCAGTGGTTAAGTTACAGGCTGATGTTATCGACAAACTGATGCCTGCCTTCTTACCACTGGTCTACACCCTGACCATGTTCTGGCTGGTACGCCGCGGCTGGAGTCCGCTGCGCCTGATTGCGATTACCGTGGTTCTCGGCATCGTCGGTAAATTCTGCCATTTCCTTTAAATACAATGAGGTATTAGATGTTAAGTATTATTTTGACAGGGCATGGCGGATTTGCCAGCGGCATGGAAAAAGCAATGAAGCAAATTCTCGGTGAGCAATCGCAGTTTATCGCCATCGATTTTCCGGAAACCTCAAGCACCGCGCTGCTTACATCGCAGCTTGAAGAGGCCATCGTCCAACTGGATTGTGAAGACGGCATTGTTTTTCTGACGGATTTGCTGGGCGGCACGCCGTTTCGCGTAGCTTCAACGCTGGCGATGCAAAAACCGGGCTGTGAAGTGATCACCGGCACCAATTTGCAACTGCTACTGGAGATGGTGCTGGAGCGCGAAGGGTTAAGCGGTGAAGAGTTCCGTGTGCAGGCGCTGGAGTGTGGACACCGTGGGCTGACCAGTCTGGTGGACGAGTTAGGCCGCTGCCATGAAGAATGTCCGGTCGAGGAAGGAATATGACACACGTTCTGCGCGCCAGAAGGCTGCTGACTGAAGAGGGATGGTTCGATGACCATCAGTTGCGTATTGCTGACGGTGTAATCGCAGCAATCGAACCGATTCCAGTGGGCGTGACTGAACGCGATGCGGAACTGCTCTGCCCCGCTTACATCGACACCCATGTACACGGTGGTGCGGGCGTTGATGTAATGGATGACGCGCCGGATGCGCTCGACAAGCTGGCAATGCACAAGGCACGCGAAGGTGTCGGCAGTTGGTTACCGACCACTGTAACCGCGCCGCTTAATACCATTCATGCGGCGCTGAAACGTATTGCTCTACGCTGCCAACGTGGCGGACTTGGTGCACAAGTGCTGGGGAGTTATCTCGAAGGACCGTACTTCACGCCGCAGAATAAAGGCGCGCATCCGCCGGAGCTGTTTCGCGAGCTTGAAATTGCCGAGCTGGATCAATTGATTGCCGTTTCTCAGCATACCTTGCGCGTGGTAGCGCTGGCACCAGAAAAAGAAGGGGCATTGCAGGCCATCCGCCATCTTAAACAGCAAAACGTACGGGTGATGCTGGGGCATAGCGCGGCGACCTGGCAACAAACCCGTGCCGCGTTTGATGCTGGTGCCGACGGCCTGGTGCATTGCTATAACGGGATGACAGGTTTACATCACCGCGAACCGGGAATGGTTGGCGCGGGATTAACGGACAAGCGCGCCTGGCTGGAACTGATAGCCGATGGTCATCATGTACATCCGGCGGCAATGTCGCTCTGTTGTTGCTGTGCGAAAGAGAGGATCGTACTGATCACCGACGCGATGCAGGCAGCCGGGATGCCGGATTGTCACTATACGTTATGTGGTGAAGAAGTGCAGATGCGCGGTGGCGTTGTCCGTACCGCGTCCGGTGGGCTGGCGGGCAGTACGCTGTCTGTCGATGCGGCAGTGCGCAACATGGTCGAGTTGACGGGCGTAACGCCTGCGGAAGCCATCCATATGGCGTCGCTGCATCCGGCGCGTATGCTGGGTGTTGATGATGTTCTGGGATCGCTTAAACCGGGCAAACGCGCCAGCGTCGTTGCGCTGGATAGCGGGCTGCATGTGCAACAAATCTGGATTCAGGGTCAATTAGCTTCGTTTTGATGGTTTGCTCCTTTATTGGGCCTTCACTTCCCCCGTAAGGCCTTTCTTTTTCTTTCGTTGTGCTCTGTGCAGGGTGTCGGATGCGACGCTGACGCGTCTTCTTCGACCTACGGTACGCCGCATCCGGCAATCGGTGAACATAGCGACGTTATCACGCAATCCTTTAATCTTCCCTTATCTTTTCTTTCAATGATCACAAATTTCGTTTTATTTCTTTTTTCTCCATTGAACTTTCAGTTTCTTTTCTATAGATTTTAATCAACGAAAGACATCACCAAGTGAAATTAAACGAAAGGTAAGCAAAAGCGACAACGCCCGACGTCAAGTTCATCAGACTAAGGATTGAGTTATGCCAGAAAATTACACCCCTGCTGCTGCCGCAACCGGTACATGGACTGAAGAAGAGATCCGCCATCAGCCTCGCGCATGGATCCGTTCACTCACCAACATTGACGCGCTACGTTCCGCGCTCAATAACTTCCTTGAACCGTTACTGCGCAAAGAGAATCTGCGGGTAATCCTGACCGGAGCCGGAACCTCGGCATTTATCGGTGACATCATCGCGCCGTGGCTCGCCAGCCATACCGGTAAAAACTTCAGCGCCGTACCAACCACCGATCTGGTCACTAATCCGATGGACTACCTGAATCCAGCTCATCCGCTGCTGATGATCTCCTTCGGTCGATCCGGCAACAGCCCGGAAAGCGTCGCCGCCGTGGAACTGGCAAATCAATTTGTACCCGAGTGCTATCACCTGCCGATCACCTGCAACGAAGCGGGCGCTCTTTACCAAAACGCGATCAACAGCGACAACGCGTTTGCCCTGCTGATGCCCGCAGAAACGCACGATCGCGGCTTTGCGATGACCAGCAGCATTACCACCATGATGGCCAGCTGCCTCGCGGTTTTCGCACCTGAGACGATCAACAGCCAGAGCTTCCGCGACGTGGCGGATCGTTGCCAGGAAATCCTGACCTCACTGGGCGATTTCAGCGCAGGTGTGTTTGGTTACGCACCGTGGAAACGGATCGTTTATCTCGGCAGCGGTGGCTTACAGGGCGCAGCACGCGAGTCGGCGCTGAAAGTACTGGAACTGACGGCGGGTAAACTGGCGGCCTTTTATGATTCCCCGACCGGATTCCGTCATGGCCCGAAATCGCTGGTCGATAACGAAACGCTGGTGGTGGTATTTGTCTCCAGCCACCCTTACACCCGTCAGTATGATCTTGATCTGCTGGCAGAACTCCGCCGCGATAACCAGGCAATGCGCGTAATCGCCATCGCCGCGGAAAGCAACGACGTTATTGCCGCCGGTCCACATATCATCCTGCCGCCGTCCCGTCACTTTATCGACGTTGAGCAGGCATTTTGCTTCCTGATGTACGCCCAGACATTTGCACTGATGCAGTCGCTGCACATGGGTAATACGCCGGATACCCCATCAGCCAGTGGCACCGTTAACCGCGTGGTGCAAGGCGTAATCATTCATCCGTGGCAGGCATAAGAGGATCGCATTATGAGCATTATCTCCACCAAATATCTGTTACAGGACGCCCAGGCCAATGGCTACGCGGTGCCTGCCTTTAACATTCATAACGCCGAGACGATCCAGGCGATCCTCGAAGTGTGCAGTGAAATGCGATCGCCGGTGATCCTCGCCGGGACGCCGGGGACCTTTAAGCATATCGCGCTGGAAGAGATCTACGCCCTGTGTAGCGCCTATTCCATGACCTATAACATGCCGCTGGCACTGCATCTTGATCACCACGAATCGCTGGATGATATTCGCCGTAAAGTCCACGCAGGCGTGCGCAGCGCGATGATCGACGGCAGTCATTTCCCGTTTGCCGAGAACGTGAAGCTGGTGAAATCGGTTGTCGACTTCTGCCACTCCCAGGATTGCAGCGTGGAAGCAGAACTGGGCCGCCTCGGCGGTGTTGAAGATGACATGAGCGTTGACGCCGAAAGTGCATTCCTGACCGATCCACAAGAAGCTAAACGCTTTGTCGAACTGACTGGCGTCGACAGCCTGGCGGTAGCGATTGGTACGGCGCACGGCTTATACAGCAAAACGCCGAAGATTGATTTCCAGCGGCTGGCGGAAATTCGTGAAGTGGTGGATGTTCCTCTGGTGCTGCATGGTGCCAGCGATGTCCCGGATGAATTTGTCCGTCGCACTATTGAACTTGGCGTCACAAAAGTGAACGTTGCCACAGAATTAAAAATAGCCTTCGCTGGCGCGGTTAAAGCCTGGTTTGTGGAAAATCCACAGGGTAATGATCCTCGTTATTATATGCGCGTCGGTATGGATGCGATGAAAGAAGTTGTCAGAAATAAAATTAATGTCTGTGGTTCAGCGAATCGAATTTCAGCATAATCATTAGTTTTTTATGATTTATCCCAATGTACTTCCCGATTAATATCGGGGAGTGCCTTAATGGTAAAGGAGATAACTAAACCTTAATAAATACATCAGTAAAATATCGCAACAATAATATATTTAAAAAAATTATATTATTCAACTTTATGGTGAGGATCACACAATGAGCAGTCCAAATATTCTCTTAACCCGTATTGATAACCGTCTGGTTCACGGTCAGGTTGGCGTGACCTGGACATCCACCATCGGTGCAAATCTGCTGGTAGTCGTGGATGATGTTGTCGCTAACGATGATATTCAACAGAAATTAATGGGTATTACCGCGGAAACCTACGGCTTTGGCATTCGTTTCTTTACTATCGAAAAAACCATTAACGTCATCGGCAAAGCTGCACCGCATCAGAAGATCTTCCTGATTTGCCGCACGCCACAAACGGTACGTAAATTGGTAGAAGGTGGCATTGACCTGAAAGATGTCAACATCGGCAATATGCATTTCTCGGAAGGGAAAAAGCAAATCAGCAGTAAAGTTTATGTCGATGACCAGGATCTCACGGACTTACGTTTTATTAAACAACGTGGCGTGAATGTTTTCATTCAGGACGTCCCTGGCGATCAAAAAGAATAAATCCCTGACTAAATCTAAAATCGCCTTAATATTGGTTTGAGGTAATAAAAATGCATGAAATAACCCTACTCCAGGGATTATCCCTGGCGGCGTTAGTTTTCGTTCTGGGGATTGATTTTTGGCTGGAAGCCTTATTTTTATTCCGCCCGATAATCGTTTGTACCCTTACAGGTGCTATTCTCGGTGATATTCAGACTGGCTTAATTACCGGTGGCCTGACAGAGTTGGCTTTCGCCGGATTAACCCCTGCAGGTGGTGTTCAGCCGCCCAACCCTATTATGGCGGGTCTGATGACCACCGTCATTGCATGGTCTACGGGCGTTGATGCCAAAACGGCAATTGGTCTTGGCCTGCCGTTTAGTTTGTTAATGCAGTACGTCATTCTGTTCTTCTATTCCGCTTTCTCATTATTTATGACCAAAGCCGATAAATGCGCGAAAGAGGCGGATACGGCAGCGTTTTCCCGACTTAACTGGACAACGATGCTCATCGTTGCTTCAGCGTATGCGGTGATTGCTTTCCTCTGTACTTACCTGGCACAGGGGGCGATGCAGGCGCTGGTGAAAGCGATGCCCGCCTGGCTGACCCACGGCTTTGAAGTGGCTGGCGGTATTCTGCCTGCCGTTGGTTTTGGCTTGCTGCTGCGCGTAATGTTCAAAGCGCAATATATCCCTTACCTGATCGCCGGTTTCCTGTTCGTTTGCTACATCCAGGTCAGCAACCTGTTGCCGGTTGCCGTGTTGGGCGCAGGCTTTGCGGTGTATGAGTTTTTCAATGCGAAATCCCGGCAGCAAGCGCAACCGCAGCCCGTTGCCAGTAAAAATGAAGAAGAGGACTACAGCAATGGGATCTGAAATCAGTAAAAAAGATATCACCCGTCTGGGCTTTCGTTCGTCACTGCTACAAGCAAGCTTTAACTACGAAAGGATGCAGGCGGGCGGTTTTACCTGGGCGATGTTGCCGATCCTGAAAAAGATTTATAAGGACGACAAACCGGGCCTAAGCGCGGCGATGAAAGATAACCTCGAATTTATTAATACCCACCCTAATCTGGTCGGATTCCTGATGGGGTTATTAATTTCGATGGAAGAAAAAGGAGAAAACCGCGACACCATTAAAGGCCTCAAAGTGGCGCTGTTTGGCCCAATCGCCGGGATTGGCGATGCGATTTTCTGGTTTACCTTGTTGCCAATTATGGCGGGGATTTGCTCATCATTTGCCAGCCAGGGAAACTTGCTGGGGCCGATTCTATTTTTCGCCGTTTACCTGCTTATCTTTTTCCTGCGCGTCGGCTGGACCCACGTCGGTTATTCAGTCGGCGTGAAGGCTATTGATAAAGTGCGAGAGAACTCGCAGATGATTGCTCGTTCGGCAACCATCCTCGGGATCACGGTAATCGGCGGGCTGATCGCTTCGTATGTGCATATTAACGTGGTGACATCGTTTGCCATCGACAGTACCCACAGCGTCGCGCTGCAGCAGGATTTCTTCGATAAAGTCTTCCCGAACATTTTACCGATGGCCTACACCCTGTTGATGTATTACTTCCTGCGGGTGAAAAAAGCGCATCCGGTGCTGTTAATCGGCGTGACTTTTGTGCTCTCTATTGTTTGTTCTGCATTCGGCATTTTGTAAATGGAACGAGGCACTGCGTCTGGTGGTGCCTCTTTACTAAAGGAATTTCATCCTGTGCAAACCCTTCAACAAGTTGAAAACTATACGGCGTTAAGTGAACGTGCCAGCGAATATTTATTGGCCGTGATCCGTAGCAAACCGGATGCCGTGATTTGCCTGGCGACCGGAGCCACGCCATTACTGACGTATCATTATCTGGTAGAAAAAATCCACCAGCAGCAGGTTGATGTCAGCCATCTCACCTTCGTGAAGCTCGACGAATGGGTGGATCTGCCATTAACGATGCCTGGCACCTGCGAAACTTTCCTACAACAGCATATCGTGCAGCCGCTGGGGCTGCGTGAAGACCAGCTCATCAGCTTTCGCTCCGAAGAGATAAATGAGACAGAGTGCGAACGGGTAACGAACCTGATTGCGCGCAAAGGCGGTCTGGATTTATGCGTTCTCGGATTGGGGAAAAACGGTCATCTTGGGCTGAACGAACCGGGAGAAATCCTGCAACCGGCCTGCCATATCAGTCAACTTGATGCCAGAACACAGCAACATGAGATGTTAAAAACCGCGGACCGTCCCGTGACTCGTGGGATCACCTTAGGCCTGAAGGATATTCTCAATGCCAGCGAAGTTTTGTTACTGGTGACTGGCGAAGGAAAACAGGATGCGACAGAACGTTTTCTCACGGCTAAAGTCTCCACCGCTATCCCGGCTTCATTTTTATGGCTGCATAACTATTTCACATGCATGATTGATGAAATGTGTCGTCGTTAACTCGCCAGGTAAAGGTGTTGTAGCGCTATTCCTGCTGCGACGCCTGTAATCACTCTCCCTGCTGCTCCAGCGCATACTTATACAGCGCATTTTTCTTCACGCCGTGAATTTCTGCGGCCAGCGCTGCCGCTTTTTTCAGCGGCAGTTCTGCCTGTAGCAGCGCCAGCGTGCGCAGGGCATCAGCAGGCAGGTCATCTTCCTGCGCTTTATGGCCTTCGACAATCAGCACCATTTCGCCTTTGCGACGGTTTTCATCTTCTTTTACCCACGCCAGCAGCTCGCCAACGGACGCGCCGTGAATGGTTTCCCAGGTTTTGGTTAGCTCACGCGCCAGAACCACGTAACGGGATTCGCCTAATACCGCAACGATATCTTCCAGGCTATCTAACAGACGGTGGGTAGATTCATAAAAAATCAGCGTGCGCGGCTCCGCTTCAATGGCTTTTAGCGCATCACGGCGGCCTTTTGATTTGGCAGGTAAAAAGCCTTCATAACAAAAACGATCGGATGGTAAACCCGCGGCGCTTAACGCAGTGATAGCAGCACACGGCCCGGGTAGCGGCACCACGCGAATCCCCGCTTCACGACAGGTACGCACCAGATGGTAGCCAGGATCGTTAATTAGCGGCGTTCCGGCATCGGAAACCAGCGCAATGTTTTGCCCCTCTTGCAGCTTCGCCAGCAGCGTTTCGGCTTTTTGTTGTTCGTTATGGTCGTGCAGCGCAAACAACCGGGCATTAATCCCAAAATGTTGCAGCAATAAACCGGTGTGACGCGTATCCTCGGCGGCAATCAGATCAACGGCCTGTAATACCTCTAATGCACGCTGGGTGATATCCGCCAGATTGCCGATTGGCGTCGGTACAATGTAAAGCTGCCCCTGAGAATTATCCGCCGATTGGTGTTGTTTCATTGTGTCGTCCGTATTGCCGATTTAATATTGAGCATTGCGTAAAAAAAATATCACTGGATACATTATGGTACCCTCAACATTTTCTCGTTTGAAAGCCGCGCGTTGTCTGCCTGTTGTTTTGGCAGCCCTGATTTTCGCCGGTTGTGGCACCCATACTCCCGATCAGTCCACTGCTTATATGCAGGGCACGGCGCAGGCTGATTCTGCCTTTTACCTGCAACAGATGCAGCAAAGTTCTGATGATACCAGGATCAACTGGCAATTACTCGCCATTCGTGCACTGGTGAAAGAAGGTAAAACCGGGCAGGCGGTTGAGTTGTTTAACCAACTACCGCAAGAACTGAATGATACTCAGCGTCGCGAGAAAACACTGCTGGCGGCAGAGATTAAACTGGCGCAGAAAGATTTTGCTGGCGCGCAAAACTTGCTGGCGAAAATCACACCTGCCGATTTAGAACAAAACCAGCAAGCCCGTTACTGGCAGGCAAAAATCGATGCCAGCCAGGGGCGTCCTTCTATTGATTTACTGCGTGCGTTAATTGCTCAGGAACCGCTGCTCGGTGCGAAAGAAAAGCAGCAGAATATTGACGCCACATGGCAGGCGCTCTCCTCCATGACTCAGGAGCAGGCGAATACGCTGGTGATCAACGCCGACGAAAATATTCTGCAAGGCTGGCTGGATTTGCAGCGCGTCTGGTTTGATAACCGTAACGATCCTGACATGATGAAAGCTGGCATCGCCGACTGGCAGAAACGTTATCCGAACAACCCGGGCGCGAAAATGCTGCCAACGCAGTTGGTTAACGTAAAAGCGTTTAAACCCGCATCGACCAACAAAATCGCCCTGCTGTTGCCACTGAATGGCCAGGCAGCGGTATTTGGTCGCACTATTCAGCAAGGCTTTGAAGCGGCGAAAAATATCGGCACTCAGCCAGTGGCGGCTCAGGTAGCTGCCGCACCTGCCGCAGACGTAGCAGAACAACCTCAGCCGCAAACCGTGGATGGCGTTGCCAGCCCGGCACAAGCCTCGGTTAGCGATCTGACCGGTGAACAACCTGCGGCCCAGCCGGTGCCTGTAAGCGCCCCGGCGGCAACCACCGCAGCGGTAAGCGCACCTGCGAATCCATCCGCAGAGCTGAAAATCTACGATACATCATCACAACCACTTAGCCAGATCTTAAGCCAGGTTCAACAGGATGGCGCGAGTATTGTGGTCGGTCCGTTGCTGAAAAATAACGTTGAAGAGTTGCTGAAGAGCAACACCCCGCTGAACGTGCTGGCACTGAACCAGCCGGAGAACATCGAAAACCGTGTCAATATTTGTTACTTCGCGCTTTCACCGGAAGACGAAGCGCGCGATGCAGCGCGTCATATTCGTGACCAGGGTAAACAAGCGCCGCTGGTGCTGATCCCACGCAGTTCATTGGGCGACCGCGTAGCCAATGCGTTTGCGCAAGAGTGGCAGAAACTGGGCGGCGGCACCGTTCTGCAACAAAAATTTGGCTCCACCAGCGAATTACGCGCGGGTGTTAACGGCGGTTCTGGTATTGCTTTAACGGGTAGCCCGATTACTCCCAGAGCGACAACCGACTCCGGCATGACGACCAACAATCCAACGCTGCAAACCACGCCAACCGATGACCAGTTCACCAATAATGGCGGTCGTGTCGATGCGGTGTACATTGTGGCAACGCCGGGTGAAATCGCTTTTATCAAACCGATGATCGCCATGCGTAACGGTAGCCAGAGCGGTGCAACGCTGTACGCCAGTTCCCGCAGCGCACAAGGCACCGCAGGCCCGGATTTCCGTCTGGAGATGGAAGGCTTGCAGTATAGCGAAATCCCGATGCTGGCAGGCGGTAATCTGCCGTTAATGCAGCAGGCGCTCAGCGCGGTGAACAACGATTATTCGCTGGCTCGCATGTATGCGATGGGCGTCGATGCCTGGTCGTTGGCAAATCATTTCTCACAAATGCGCCAGGTTCAGGGTTTTGAAATCAACGGTAATACCGGAAGCCTGACGGCAAACCCGGATTGCGTGATTAACAGGAAGTTATCATGGCTACAGTACCAACAAGGTCAGGTAGTCCCCGCCAGTTAACCACCAAACAGACCGGCGATGCGTGGGAAGCACAAGCGCGTCGCTGGCTGGAAGGCAAAGGACTACGGTTTATCGCCGCTAACGTGAACGAGCGTGGCGGCGAGATCGATCTGATAATGCGTGAAGGCCGGACCACCATTTTTATCGAGGTGCGTTACCGCCGCTCTGCGCTTTATGGCGGCGCGGCAGCCAGTGTGACCCGCAGCAAACAACACAAATTATTACAGACTGCCCGCTTGTGGCTCGCGCGTCATAATGGGAGTTTTGATACTGTGGATTGCCGGTTCGATGTGGTAGCCTTCACCGGGAATGAGGTTGAGTGGATTAAGGATGCCTTTAATGACCACTCATAATTAAGGTTTAAGGATTAGCGTGCAAGAAAGAATTAAAGCTTGCTTCACTGAAAGCATTCAAACTCAAATTGCGGCGGCAGAGGCGCTTCCGGATGCCATCTCCCGTGCAGCCATGACGCTGGTTCAGTCTCTGCTCAATGGCAACAAAATCCTCTGTTGTGGTAATGGAACTTCCGCTGCCAATGCACAGCATTTTGCTGCCAGCATGATCAACCGTTTCGAAACGGAGCGGCCCAGCTTACCTGCCATTGCACTAAATACTGATAATGTTGTCTTAACGGCGATTGCCAACGATCGCTTACATGATGAAGTGTATGCAAAACAGGTGCGGGCGCTGGGTCATGCGGGAGATGTATTGTTAGCCATTTCCACCCGTGGCAACAGCCGCGATATTGTAAAAGCGGTAGAAGCTGCCGTTACGCGTGATATGACCATTGTGGCATTAACCGGCTATGACGGCGGTGAACTTGCAGGTTTGTTAGGGCCACAGGATGTGGAGATCCGCATTCCTTCGCATCGTAGTGCTCGCATTCAGGAAATGCATATGCTGACGGTAAATTGCCTGTGCGATCTGATCGATAACACGCTTTTCCCTCACCAGGATGTTTAAGGAGAATACATGAAGGCATTATCGCCAATCGCAGTCCTTCTTTCCGCGCTGCTGTTGCAAGGTTGTGTTGCCGCTGCCGTAGTGGGTACCGCTGCTGTAGGTACCAAAGCCGCAACTGACCCACGCAGTGTCGGCACCCAGGTGGACGATGGTACCCTGGAAGTGCGCGTGAACAGCGCATTGTCGAAAGACGAACAAATTAAGAAAGAAGCGCGCATTAATGTAACGGCCTATCAGGGCAAAGTGCTGCTGGTTGGGCAGTCACCAAACGCTGAACTTTCGGCTCGCGCCAAACAGATTGCTATGGGCGTAGACGGTGCCAACGAAGTGTATAACGAGATTCGTCAGGGCCAGCCGATTGGTCTGGGCGAAGCGTCTAACGATACGTGGATCACCACCAAAGTACGTTCGCAGCTGTTAACCAGCGACCTGGTGAAATCGTCCAACGTGAAAGTGACCACCGAAAACGGTGAAGTGTTCCTGATGGGGCTGGTGACTGAACGTGAAGCGAAAGCGGCGGCAGATATTGCCAGCCGGGTAAGCGGCGTGAAGCGGGTAACTACGGCGTTTACGTTTATTAAATAGCAGCCCTTGTAATGCCTGATGCGACGCTTGCAGCGTCTTATCAGGCCTACAACGATGCAAACCGTAGGTCGGATAAGGCGTTTACGCCGCATCCGACATGTTTTCCCTCAAATCAAACCAACAGCGCCAGCCCGCCGACAATCACACCAGACACTGCCACCATCGCCCCCGTCAGCCATAAGGCTTTCGCCGGAAACGCTTTACGCAACATTATCAGCGACGGCAAACTCACCGCCGGGAGCGTCATCAACAATGCCAGCGCCGGAGCGGTTCCCATACCTGCCAGCATCATCGTTTGTACAATCGGAATTTCTGCTGCCGTGGGAATGACAAACAAGCATCCCGCTACCGCCATCGCCACCACCCACATCAGGCTGTTATCGACAGCACCATCGGCATGGGGGAATAACCAGACGCGAGCGGCACCCAACACCAGTACTGCAAGGATGTAAACCGGGATCGTACTCCAGAAAAGCGTCCATAGCGCCCTGCCCCAGCGGCTAAAAAAACCGCCCTGTGATTCCGGTATGTCAATTTCGACCGGTGCCTGCGTTTGCGGTGTTTCACGCACCCATTTTTGCACCAGCGTCGCAATCAGCAACACCATCACCAGCCCCGCCACCAGACGAATCGCCGCAAAACCCCAGCCGAGGACGAACCCCATAAACACCAGCGTCGCCGGGTTTAACAACGGATTCCCCATCCAGAATGCCAGCGCACCGCCCATCGACACCTGTTGGCGACGCATTCCCGCCGCGACCGGAGCCGCACAGCAGGTACACATCATGCCCGGCAGAGAAAACAGCGTTCCCAGCAACGTGCCGCGAAAGCGCGATTGCCCAAGCGTACGCAACAACCAGTCACGCGGGATCAGCACCTGAATCAACGAACCGAGGATCACCCCCAGCACCGCCGCTTTCCATACCGCGAGAAAATAGATCATCGCGTAATCCAACGCCGCCTGCCACGGATTAGCATCTGCCTGCGCAAGGATAGATTTACCGATACTGTGGGTTTCGGCAGCAGTAAACGCTTTGCCGTAGTAAGGTTGCCATTTCACATACCAGAGACCGGCAATGACAACGAGAAAGAAAAGCGCGGGTTTCCACCACTGAATGGGCGTTGCCGCCTGAGATGAAGACTGACCAGTCATAGCATTCCCCAGGAATAAGTTATGATAATTGAGCGCGTGAATATTACGCTCACTATCAATTCTTGGGAATAATTATTCAGCTCTTTTGCGTAATTCTGAAGAGCTTAAAATCGTCACACCTTCATGCTCAGGCCGCATCGCCTCTGCCAGCATGACCCGCGCCACGTCTCTCGCATCAATGGATTTCCAGTTACCGGGTAACAAACGGAACAGCGGCGCAAAAAGCGTTTCGTTCATCCGCTGTTTGCTACGATCGCCCAGTAACATCGACGGGCGAGCAATGGTCAATTTCGGCCAGTTCTGGGCGATTAATGCTTCTTCCATCTCCCCTTTGACGCGGTTATAGAAAAACGGCGAGTGGGCATTAGCACCCATAGCACTGACCACCAGCATATGCTGCGCACCGAGCCGCCGCCCGGTTAATGCGGTATCCACCACCAGCGTGTAATCGGCATGAATAAACGCCTCTTTGCTCCCCGCTTCTCGCCGCGTGGTGCCGAGACAACAAAACACAATGTCGATGGGATCGGTGACCTGCGCCAGCGCGTCGGTCAGTTGCGGATCATGGGGATTAAACACCCCTGGCATATCGCCCAACGGGCGTCGCGTCGGCGCAGCAATGGCGTTAACTTTCGGTTCATTAATCAACATCCGCAGCAGGTGACCGCCCACCAGCCCCGTTGCGCCTGTAATTAAAACCTGGCTCATATTGCCTCCCCCCGGTATGTGTACTCATGTTTAACTATAGGTTACCGTTGCCAGACCAGTTTTTTACCAAAGCCCAGCGTGTTGTCGGTGAATTTGATTTCATCGAGCCGGATTTCCCATACCGGGGCCGACAGCATTCTGGCAACCGGAAAGCGACGATTGTACGCCTTGCGTGCGAGGTCGCTTTCCTCGCCTTCCAGTCTGCGGATCTCACCTTTAAACTGCACGCCGCGAATTAACGCTACCGTTTTCGGCTGACCGTTTACCGTTCCGGCAATTGCCGCCTGCGGCCCGCTCATCTGCGCATGACGCGTTTTTTCTTCCGTCAAAATGTAGAAGGCGACTTTCTGCGCATCAAAAAGATAAAAAGCATTGGCGCACCACAGTTCCCCTTCCTGCTGCACACACCAGGTGACAACATGTTGTTTTGCCAGCCAACGGCTGATGGCGGTGAGTGTTTCCATTGCTGTTCTCTTTTATACTGTGGGCCTGACCTTAACATGCGACGCAGACGATGACACCCTGGTTTCTTTACTTGATCCGTACCGCCGACAATAAGCTTTATACCGGGATCACCACGGATGTCGAACGCCGCTATCAGCAGCACCAAAGCGGCAAAGGGGCGAAAGCACTGCGCGGGAAGGGAGAACTAACGCTGGCGTTTTCCGCACCAGTGGGCAATCGTTCGCTGGCGTTACGGGCAGAATATCGCGTTAAGCAACTGACCAAACGGCAAAAAGAGCGTCTGGTAGCGGAAGGTGCAGTGTTTGCAGAACTGTTGAACAGCCTGCAAACCCCGGAGATTAAAAGCGATTGAAGTGCTCGTGATACTCAACCAGACCAGTTACACCGTTCAGCGCGTCATCCGCTAAACGATGTACCTGGAAGGCACTTTCAGTGCCCGGCCAGCGGCAACGCAGATCGTGATGTGCCGCCAGTTCAAAGCCGAAACGGCTGTAAAGCGCCGGATCGCCCAGCGTCACCACTGCGGCATAGCCGAACTCATTAAGCGAATCGAGTCCTTCATAGACCAGTTGGCGTGCCAGCCCCTGTCCACGGTATTTTTCATCTACCGCCAACGGTGCCATGCCGACCCATTGCAGGTCTTCGCCCTGCACATCAACCGGACTAAATGCCACATAGCCAATGACCTGACCTTCGTCATCTGTCGCCACCAGCCCCAGCGTCAGAAAGCCATCTTCACGCAGATCGTGAACCAGCTTCGCTTCCGCATCACTTTCGAATGAACGACGCAGCAGGGCATCAATACCCGGCGCATCAATGGGAATTTCTACTCGAATTAGCATGGTTCACCTACCGATGTCTGTTTGGTTTCAGGCGCGGTTTTCATTCCCGCCTCAACAAAATCCGCCAGTTGCAGCAGCATCATGCGTAAGGCTTTCGGCATTTGCTCCAGTTCAATGGCGTCCATCAGGTTTTTCACATACAGCCCCAGCTCCGTATCGCCTTCAATCACCAGCCGACGCTGGAAGAAGAGCGTATCCGGATCTTGTTTACGCGCCGCAATCATCAGCAGATCGCTGGCGTCGGCACTAAAACTCACATCAGCTTGCGCGTTCTGGCTAACGACCAGTTTGCCATTCACCACCGAGGTAAACCATTGCAGGTCAATATCACGCACATGAATACTTAACCAGCGGCCTTCAAGAAACTCCAGCTCACCATCATCCAGCGCCTGGCGGAATTGCCAGCTTAAGACCTGCTCAAGAACCTGGCGTTTTAGCGCAAATGGCGTCAGTTTTACCGGTACACTCAACAGAGATGGCCCCAAATGCACAATACGGGAACGCAGTTTATCCAACACGAGTTTTACTCCCTGTTTCAACAATCATCCTATTTTGCCATATCAGAAAAATAACATAGCGGTATAAATCAACAATTCCATATGAAATTGCTGCTACCACCAATACAACTTTAACTGCCTTAAATCAAAAATTGTCGCAGCAAGGTTAACTAAAATCCCAGTTCGTTAACATTTTTGCGTTTTGATAGCGCAACCTTCAGGAAAAATTATGGAGCTGCTCTGCCCTGCCGGAAATCTCCCGGCGCTTAAGGCGGCCATCGAAAACGGCGCAGATGCTGTTTATATCGGGCTAAAAGATGATACTAATGCCCGTCACTTCGCCGGCCTTAACTTTACCGAGAAAAAATTGCAGGAAGCGGTGAGTTTTGTCCATCAACATCGCCGCAAACTTCACATCGCGATTAACACTTTTGCGCATCCGGACGGTTACGCCCGTTGGCAGCGCGCCGTGGATATGGCGGCGCAGCTGGGTGCCGACGCGCTGATCCTCGCCGACCTCGCCATGCTGGAGTACGCCGCCGAGCGTTACCCGCATATTGAACGTCACGTATCGGTGCAGGCTTCGGCGACCAATGAAGAGGCGATTAACTTTTATCATCGCCATTTTGACGTTGCACGCGTGGTGCTGCCGCGCGTGTTGTCGATTCATCAGGTGAAACAACTGGCGCGGGTCACGCCTGTACCACTGGAAGTCTTTGCTTTCGGCAGCCTGTGCATTATGTCGGAAGGCCGTTGCTATCTGTCGTCGTATCTGACAGGTGAGTCGCCCAACACCGTGGGTGCATGTTCTCCGGCCCGTTTCGTGCGCTGGCAGCAAACTCCGCAGGGGCTGGAATCTCGCCTGAACGAAGTGCTGATCGACCGTTATCAGGACGGCGAAAACGCAGGTTATCCGACGCTGTGTAAAGGGCGTTATCTGGTGGACGGCGAGCGCTATCACGCGCTGGAAGAACCAACCAGTCTCAATACCCTGGAACTGCTGCCGGAGTTAATGGCGGCGAATATCGCTTCGGTGAAAATTGAAGGCCGCCAGCGTAGCCCGGCGTATGTCAGCCAGGTGGCAAAAGTCTGGCGTCAGGCTATCGACCGTTGTAAGGCCGATCCGCAAAACTTCGTACCGCAAAGCGCGTGGATGGAGACGCTCGGGTCGATGTCCGAAGGCACGCAGACCACCCTTGGCGCGTATCACCGTAAATGGCAGTGAGAAAAGCAATGAAATATTCCTTAGGGCCAGTGCTGTGGTACTGGCCAAAAGAGACGCTGGAAGATTTTTATCAGCAGGCCGCCGCCAGCAGCGCCGACGTGATTTATCTCGGTGAAGCGGTCTGTAACAAACGCCGGGCAACCAAAGTTGGCGACTGGCTGGAGATGGCGAAATCGCTCGCCGGAAGTGGCAAGCAGATTGTGCTCTCCACGCTGGCGCTGGTGCAGGCGTCCTCCGAACTTGGCGAACTGAAACGTTATGTTGAGAACGGTGAGTTTCTGATTGAAGCCAGCGATCTCGGCGTGGTGAATATGTGCGCTGAACGCAAACTGCCGTTCGTCGCCGGGCACGCGCTGAACTGCTACAACGCGGTGACACTGAAAATATTGCTCAAACAGGGCATGATGCGCTGGTGTATGCCGGTGGAGCTTTCCCGCGACTGGCTGGTGAATCTGCTTAATCAGTGCGATGAGCTGGGCATTCGCAACCAGTTTGAAGTGGAAGTCCTGAGCTACGGTCATCTACCGCTGGCCTACTCCGCCCGCTGCTTTACCGCGCGTTCGGAAGACCGCCCGAAAGATGAGTGTGAAACCTGCTGCATTAAATATCCGAACGGGCGCAACGTACTGTCGCAGGAAAACCAACAAGTGTTTGTACTCAACGGCATTCAGACCATGAGCGGCTACGTTTACAACCTCGGTAACGAGCTGGCATCCATGCAGGGGCTGGTCGATGTGGTCCGCCTGTCACCGCAGGGTACTGACACTTTCGCAATGCTCGATGCCTTCCGCGCTAATGAAAATGGCGCTGCGCCACTACCGTTAACGGCAAACAGCGATTGTAACGGCTACTGGCGGCGACTGGCCGGGCTGGAGCTGCAAGCGTAAGTATATAGCTCACTTTGTTAACAACTTTAACTACTCTTTAATGCAGTATTAAAGACTAATCGGTAACAAAGTGAGCTGTTATGACTGATAAAACCATTGCGTTTTCGCTACTCGATCTGGCCCCCATCCCCGAAGGTTCTTCAGCACGGGAAGCGTTCTCCCACTCTCTCGACCTCGCCCGTCTGGCTGAAAAGCGCGGCTATCATCGCTACTGGCTGGCAGAACACCACAATATGACCGGCATTGCCAGTGCTGCAACGTCGGTGTTAATTGGCTATCTGGCGGCGAATACCACCACGCTGCATCTGGGGTCTGGCGGCGTGATGTTGCCTAACCACTCACCGTTGGTGATCGCCGAACAATTCGGCACGCTCAATACGCTCTATCCGGGGCGAATCGATTTGGGGCTGGGCCGCGCGCCGGGTAGCGATCAGCGAACCATGATGGCGCTGCGTCGTCATATGAGCGGCGATATTGATAATTTCCCCCGCGATGTCGCGGAACTGGTGAACTGGTTTGACGCCCGCGATCCCAATCCGCATGTGCGCCCAGTACCAGGCTATGGCGAGAAAATCCCCGTGTGGTTGTTAGGGTCCAGCCTTTACAGCGCGCAACTGGCGGCGCAGCTTGGTCTGCCGTTTGCGTTTGCCTCACACTTCGCGCCGGATATGTTGTTCCAGGCGCTGCATCTTTATCGCAGCAACTTCAAACCGTCGGCACGGTTGGAGAAACCGTATGCGATGGTGTGCATCAATATTATCGCCGCCGACAGCAACCGCGATGCTGAATTCCTGTTTACCTCAATGCAGCAAGCCTTTGTGAAGCTGCGCCGCGGCGAAACCGGGCAACTGCCGCCACCGATTCAAAATATGGATCAGTTCTGGTCGCCGTCCGAACAGTATGGTGTGCAGCAGGCGCTGAGTATGTCGCTGGTGGGCGATAAAGCGAAAGTGCGTCATGGCTTGCAGTCGATCCTGCGCGAAACCGACGCCGATGAGATTATGGTTAACGGGCAGATTTTCGACCACCAGGCACGCCTGCATTCGTTTGAGCTGGCGATGGATGTGAAGGAAGAGTTGTTGGGGTAGTGTGTTTTAACGTAGGAAGCCTTATCCGAGATGGCAACGCTGTCCTACGTAGGCCTGATAAGCGAAGCGCATCAGGCATTGTGTAGGCAGCAGAAATGTCGGATAAGGCACCGCTGATTACTGATACACCGGCAGCACATTAAAGCTCGATAAGATATGGACCAGTGCGTTGCCAACGCCAAATACCAGAATCAGCATAATCATCGGCTTGCCGCCCCATACACGGAATTTCGGGCTACCAAAGCGTTTACGCGATGCGCGGGCCAACAGCGCCGGAACAATTGCCGCCCAGATGGTAGCCGCTAAGCCAGCATAACCAATGGCGTACAGGAATCCGTTAGGAAACAGCAGGCCACCCACAACAGGCGGGGCAAAGGTCAGCAACGCTGTTTTCAAACGGCCCATAGCCGAGTCGTCAAAACCAAACAGGTCTGCCAGATAGTCAAACAAACCCAGCGTTACGCCAAGGAACGAACTCGCTACCGCAAAGTTTGAGAACACGACCAGTAGAAGATCCAGACTACGGCTGTTCAGTACGCCGCTTAACGCCTGTACCAGCACATCAATATTACCGCCCTTCTCGGCGATACCGATAAACTCCGGACGCGGGATGTTACCCATCGTCGCCAGCAACCAGATGGTATACAGCGCCAGCGCCATCAGCGTACCATACACCAGGCATTTCACGATGGTTTTCGGATCTTTGCCGTAATACTTCATCAGGCTCGGTACGTTACCGTGATAACCAAACGATGCCAGACAGAACGGCAGCGTCATCAACAGATACGGTGCATAAGACGCATTGCTTTCGGCGACGTTGAACAATGTCGCAGGCTGCACATGCCCCAGCAGGCTACCGAAGGTGAGGAAGAAGGTAATGACTTTCGCCCCCAGCACAATCGCTGTCATGCGACTGACGGCTTTGGTGCTCAACCACACCACAAACGCCACCAACAGTGCAAAACCAAAACCCGCTGCCCGTGCCGGGACGTTCAATGACATCTCTGCGAAGGTGTGATGCAGAATCGAACCGCTGGCAGAAATATAGGCGTAAGTCAGGATGTAGAGCACAAAGGCAATGGAAATGCCGTTGACCACGTTCCAGCCTTTGCCCAGCAAATCTTTGGTGATGGTGTCAAAGCTCGAACCGATTCGGTAATTCAGGTTAGCTTCCAGAATCATCAAGCCGGAATGCAGCATACAGAACCAGGTGAAAATCAGCGCCGCCATTGACCAGAAGAACCACGCCCCGGACATGACCACTGGCAGAGAAAACATCCCTGCGCCAATAATGGTGCCGCCGATAATCACCACGCCGCCAAGCAGCGACGGTGATGTTTGGGTGGTGGTTAGTGTTGCCATGAGGGCTTCTCTCCAGTGAAAAATAGTGCGACTGCGTTATTATGTATTGCACTGTACCAGTACATGAGTACAAAAGACAGAAAAAAAGCCCCGATGGTTAAAATCGGGGCTGTATATATTATTTTACAGATTGTGTTCGCTGTTCAGCGATGATTACGCATCACCACCGAAACGACGACGACCGGTAGAGTCATCACGACGCGGTGCGCGGCCTTCACGACGTTCGCCGCTAAAACGACGACCATCACCACGACCACCTTCACGGCGTTCACCGCTGAAGTTACGACCGCCTTCACGACGTTCGCCACCGAAACCACGACCACCGCCACGACGCTCACCGCCAGTATGCGGCTGTGCATCGCCCAGTAACTGCATGTTCATCGGCTTGTTGAGAATGCGAGTACGCGTAAAGTGTTGCAGCACTTCACCCGGCATACCTTTCGGCAGTTCGATGGTGGAGTGAGAAGCAAACAGCTTGATGTTACCGATGTAACGGCTGCTGATGTCGCCTTCGTTAGCAATCGCACCAACGATATGACGAACTTCAACACCATCATCGCGGCCCACTTCAATACGGTACAACTGCATATCGCCAACATCACGACGTTCGCGACGCGGACGATCTTCACGGTCGCCACGCGGGCCACGGTCGTTACGATCGCGCGGACCACGGTCATCACGGTCACGGAATTCACGTTTCGGACGCATCGGCGCATCTGGCGGAACAATCAGAGTACGTTCACCCTGTGCCATTTTCAGTAGTGCGGCTGCCAGAGTTTCGAGATCCAGCTCTTCACCTTCGGCAGTCGGCTGAATTTTGCTCAGCAGTGCACGGTATTGATCCAGATCGCTGCTTTCCAGCTGCTGCTGTACTTTAGCGGCAAATTTTTCCAGACGACGTTTGCCCAGCAGTTCTGCGTTCGGCAGTTCTACTTCCGGAATGGTCAGCTTCATGGTGCGTTCGATGTTGCGCAGCAGACGACGCTCACGGTTCTCAACGAACAGCAGTGCACGACCAGCACGACCTGCACGACCGGTACGACCGATACGGTGAACGTAAGACTCAGAATCCATCGGGATATCGTAGTTAACCACCAGGCTGATACGCTCAACGTCCAGGCCACGGGCTGCAACGTCGGTCGCAATCAGGATGTCCAGACGACCATCTTTCAGGCGTTCCAGTGTCTGCTCACGCAGCGCCTGGTTCATGTCACCGTTCAGCGCGGCGCTGTTGTAGCCGTTACGCTCAAGAGCTTCTGCCACTTCCAGAGTCGCGTTTTTGGTACGAACGAAGATAATCGCCGCATCAAAATCTTCCGCTTCCAGGAAACGTACCAGTGCTTCGTTTTTACGCATACCCCAGACAGTCCAGTAGCTCTGGCTGATGTCAGGACGGGTAGTCACGCTGGACTGAATGCGCACTTCCTGCGGCTCTTTCATAAAGCGGCGGGTAATGCGACGAATCGCTTCCGGCATGGTTGCAGAGAACAGAGCGGTCTGATGACCTTCCGGGATCTGCGCCATAATGGTTTCAACGTCTTCGATGAAGCCCATGCGCAGCATTTCGTCAGCTTCATCCAGAACCAGACCGCTCAGTTTAGAGAGGTCCAGAGTGCCACGTTTCAGGTGGTCCAGCAGACGGCCCGGAGTACCGACAACGATCTGCGGCCCCTGACGCAGGGCGCGTAATTGCACGTCATAACGCTGGCCGCCGTACAGGGCAACCACGTTTACGCCGCGCATGTGTTTAGAGAAATCCGTCATTGCCTCAGCAACCTGTACCGCCAGTTCGCGGGTCGGTGCCAACACCAGAATCTGTGGTGCTTTCAGCTCAGGATCAAGATTCTGCAGCAGAGGTAAAGAGAATGCTGCAGTTTTTCCGCTCCCCGTCTGGGCCATACCCAGAACGTCGCGGCCATTCAGCAGATGTGGAATACACTCTGCCTGAATTGGAGATGGTTTTTCGTAACCCAGATCGTTAAGGGCTTCAAGGATAGGAGCCTTCA
>ERZ772818.737-NODE-737-length-32588-cov-9.402053_pt1 | contig 32588 bp, 17 predicted proteins | sample MGYA00580837_ERZ772818 | MGnify/ENA primary metagenome ERZ772818 (study PRJEB29015, sample SAMEA2737671) | human gut metagenome | biome: human gut; feature: human-associated habitat; material: faeces | place: China | collected 2012 ...
ACTGAAAATTGTAATTGTCCCTCCATTCTGGAAAACGACTTGGGCAATGCTGGGTTATGTGCTGTTATTAATCATAGCCTTGTACTTTGCTTTCCGTATCGTTCGTAACTTTAACGGCTTGCGTAACCGCATCAATGTAGAAAAGCAGTTGACAGAATATAAACTGGTGTTTTTTACCAATATCTCTCATGAATTCCGTACTCCGCTTACCTTGATTCAGGGAGCATTGGAGAAGATTCAACGTGTGACTGATATCCCGCGTGAATTGATATATCCGCTGAAAACAATGGATAAGAGCACGCAGCGTATGTTGAGGCTCATCAACCAGTTGCTGGAATTTAGAAAGATGCAGAATAATAAACTGGCACTCTCTTTAGAGGAAACGGATGTCATCTCTTTCCTTTATGAAATATTTTTGAGCTTCGGAGATGTAGCGGAACAAAAGAATATGAATTTCCGTTTCCTGCCTTCGGTGCCGTCCTATAAAATGTTTATTGATAAAGGAAATTTGGATAAGGTGACTTATAACCTGCTTTCAAATGCCTTTAAATATACTCCTTCGAACGGAACAATTATTCTCTCGGTGAATGTGGACGAAGGGAAGCAAACCTTGCAGATTCAGGTTTCGGATACGGGAGTCGGCATTCCTAAAGAGAAGCAGAACGAATTGTTCAAGCGATTTATGCAGAGTAACTTCTCCGGTGACAGTATCGGTGTAGGGTTGCATTTGAGCCATGAACTAGTTCAGGTACATAAAGGAACGATTGAGTATAAGGATAATGAAGGCGGTGGTTCTGTATTTACCGTATGCATTCCGACGGATAAGACGGTGTATTCGGAGAAAGACTTCCTTGTCCCGGGCAATGTACTGCTGAAAGAGGCGGACGGACATGCGCATCATTTGTTGCAGCTCTCGGAAGAACTTCCTGACTCGGAAAAACTGGCTGTTCCTCTGAATAAACGGAAAGTCTTGATTATTGAAGATGACAATGATATTCGTGAATTCTTGAAAGAGGAAATCGGAGCCTATTTCGAAGTAGAAGTTGCTGCTGACGGTACATCCGGATTTGAGAAGGCACGTACGTATGATGCCGATTTGATTATCTGTGATGTTCTGATGCCGGGAATGACGGGATTTGAGGTAACTAAGAAGCTGAAATCGGATTTTGATACGAGCCATATTCCTATCATTCTGCTGACTGCTTTGAGTTCGCCGGAGAAACATCTGGAAGGTATAGAAGCCGGAGCGGATGCTTACATAGCCAAACCGTTTAGTGTAAAATTGTTGTTGGCACGTGTGTTCCGCCTGATCGAGCAGCGCGATAAATTGCGTGAGAAGTTCTCCAGTGAACCGGGTATTGTGCGTCCGGCCATGTGTACTACTGACCGAGATAAAGAATTTGCAGATCGGTTGGCTGCCATCCTTGAACAGAACCTCGCCCGGCCTGAATTCTCTATTGATGAGTTTGCGCAGATGATGAAGTTGGGACGAACCGTATTTTATCGGAAACTGCGTGGAGTAACGGGATATTCGCCTAATGAATATTTACGTGTTGTGCGCATGAAGAAAGCAGCCGAGTTGTTACTGTCGGAAGATAATCTGACGGTTGCAGAAGTCTCCTATAAGGTGGGTATCAGCGATCCTTTCTATTTCAGTAAATGCTTCAAAGCTCAATTCGGAGTAGCACCGTCCGTCTATCAGCGTGGTGTGAGTAATGATAATGATTCTCCGCAGGATTCATAAGAATAAGATTAACTAAAACAGCATAGTATGAGACTAATTTCTTTTTGTAAAATATTACTTTTAAGCGGTTGCTTTACAACTGTTTGTACTTCTATGAATGCACAAGACAAAGTTATGAAAAAACAGGATTCGCCTATTGATATAGATTTGTGGCAAAACGGCTTACCCAATACGAATGGGATGGAAGCCCAGGGATATGATGATAAAAAGAATAATTTCAAACCTAGTATCCGGGTATATTTGCCGAAAGCTTCTCAACAGCCGGCGAGAGCTGTTATTATATGTCCGGGAGGTGGATACGGGCATTTGGCAATGGCTCACGAGGGGTATGACTGGGCACCGTTTTTCAATGAACAGGGAATAGCTGCTATTGTCTTAAAGTACCGTATGCCTAATGGTAATCGGGAGGTTCCCATGTCGGATGCATACGAAGCTATTCGTTATGCGAAAGAACATGCTTCTGAATGGAATATTAATCCTGATTGCATTGGTATCATGGGATTTTCGGCAGGTGGTCATTTGGCCTCTACAGTGGCTACGCATGCTTCCGAAGAACTTCGTCCTGCTTTTCAGATTCTTTTTTATCCGGTAATTTCGATGGAACCTAAATACGGGCATGGTGGATCGTGCAGACAGTTTCTAGGTGAAAAAGCAACGGAGGAATTGAAAAAGGAATTTAGTAATGAGTATCAGGTGGATTCGCTTACACCAAGAGCGTTTATAGCTTTATCCGATGATGACAGGGGCGTGGTACCTATGAATTCTATTCGTTACTATTCTGCTTTGAAAGAAAAGGAGATACCGGCTGCCATGTATATTTATCCCAGTGGTGGGCATGGATGGGGAATGAAAGATAGTTTTAAATTCCGCAATGAAATGTTGATGGAGCTGAAGGCTTGGTTAATGACTTTTTAAAGTAAATGATCGAATCTTATGATATAATTCTTCTTATGGACAGGTTGCTCTTGACAAACCCTTTTTTATGTTGTATATTTGTAGGTGTGAATATCAATGAGTAAAAGGTATCATTAAAAAGAATGAAAGAGAAAATAGTACAATATGATGACAATATATTAGGGAACTCTTGCAGTAGTTAAACTGTGAGAGTTTCTGTATGAGCCAGAGGCTGCGAATCTTTATGGGGTTTGCAGCCTTTTTTGTTGCAAAAAAAGACTGCTATATCTTTAAAGTCGGAATTTATCATTTATAATAAACTTGGGTACCGTTTATAATAAACTCCTCAATAATTTATTAAGAACGTTGAAGAGGATTATGAAAGAAGAGTTAATTTTTTTTCTTCTTTGATATATGATAAAATATGTTTTATCATGAGTTTACTATAGAAAGTAAATGAAATGGACGTTACTATCACGAAATTCTATTCTTTTATAAAGAAGATGTGCTTTTTTATTTCGGACATAACGTTTTTATTCTGGTTCTATGTATATATAAAAGTGTATCCGGATATGGAATATTGTATATGGATAAGTAGTATTTGAATCCTTTGCATAGAACTCCATAAGAAAATCAATATCTCCATATCCTTAGGCTTGGGGTGAATGGGAAGATACGGTACTTTTGCGGAAAAAGTAATAAGCAGTAGAAAATGATAAAGTCAGCAATTTTAATAGTAGCGACATGTTGTAGCTTGCAGCTATTTAGTCAGGAAAAATTTCCCGATGGTAAAATTATACCGGATTGGTTTTACAAAAATGAAAAAACTGATATAAATGGATTAGGAAAGAGTTTCTTGATTACCGACTATGGAGTAGTGAATGATAGTACACTGTTACAGACAGAGAAAATTCAGGCTGTTATAGATTTGGCGTCTAATAATGGAGGCGGAGTCATTGTTATACCTGAAGGTACTTATCTTAGTGGTGCGCTGTTCTTTAAGCCGGGAACACACTTGCATCTGGAAAAGAAGGCTGTGTTGAAAGGTAGTGACGATATTAGCAACTTTCCTGTAATAGAAACACGGATGGAGGGACAGAACCTAAAGTACTTTTCAGCTTTGATTAATGTTGATAAGGTAGATGGTTTCACCCTTTCCGGAAAAGGAAAAGTTGATGGAAACGGTGAACGATATTGGAAGTCATTCTGGTTGCGGAGGCGTGTTATTCCTAAATGTACTAATATGGATGAATTGCGTCCTCGTCTACTTCATATATCTCATAGCAATAATATACAAGTTTCAGATGTGCGACTTGTTAATTCTCCGTTTTGGACAACTCACATTTATAAGTGTGATAGCGTAAAACTTTTGAATTTGCATATCTTTTCACCTTCTTTTCCCGTAAAGGCTCCAAGTACGGATGCAATCGATATTGATGCGTGTAAAAATGTACTTGTCAAGGGATGCTATATGTCGGTTAATGATGACGCAATTGCATTAAAAGGTGGCAAAGGACCATGGGCTGATCAAGATCCCGATAATGGTGGCAATTGTGATATTATCATTGAAGACTGTACTTTTGGATTCTGTCACGGAGTGCTGACTTGCGGTAGTGAATCGATATATAATCATAATATAATTCTTCGACGCTGCAATCTGGATCAGGCTAAACGCCTGTTGTGGTTGAAAATGCGTCCGGATACTCCCCAACAATATAAGTACATCCTCGTTGAAGACATAAAAGGAAATGTCCGCAATTGTATCTTTATTGCTCCTTGGACACAGTTTTATGATTTGAAAGATCGCAAGGATATGCCAGTCTCGTATTCCAGCTATATTACAATGCGTAATATTCATCTGGATTGTGATTCCTTTTTTGCTGTAGAGAAATCAAAACAATATAAATTATCCAATTTCTGTTTTGACAATTTGACTATTACGGCTAAAAAAGATGTGAAGATAGATGAAAATATTATTGATGAATTGGTTATGAGAAAGGTTGAGATAAATAAAGTGAATTAAAAAAGAATGGTAGAAAGACTGGAAAATCGTACATAGCCTGTAAAATCGTACAAAATAGGCGTGTGATGGGCTGTACACATATGAATTTACATAAGAAAGTCGAATTCTCCATATTCCTTTTCTTTAACTCTACCATGTAATGCGGTATCTTTGACATGTGCTTATTCAGTAAAATATTGAATCTAAAACTATAAAATACAATGAAATTCTGTAGAATTATTTTTTGTCTGTGGTTATTGGTCTGTTTCTTTCCAATAGGTATTCATGCAGATATACAACTTCCTTCTATATTATCAAATAATATGGTACTTCAGCAAAATGCGAAAGTACGTTTTTGGGGAAAAGCACGTCCCGGAGAAAAGATTTTGGTAAAGACTTCATGGGATCATAAGAAATACAAGGTGACTGCTTTAGCAAACGGTCATTGGGAACTGATGATACAAACACCGGCTGCTACTTCCGGACAATCTGTAATGTTGAAAGGTGATAATAAGATCCGGATCAATAATATATTAATAGGTGAAGTTTGGCTTTGTACGGGACAGTCAAATATGGAATTTCCCGTAGCCCGTAATCCGCAAGTGAAATGGAAAACAGGAATGTTGAATGAAGCGGAAGAAATGAAAGATGCTGATTTTCCGGAAATCCGCCTGTTTCATGTAGAGCATCAACTGGCACCTGATAGTGAGAAAGAAGATTGCGTTGGAAAGTGGGTGGTTTGTAATCCGGAGAATCTGAAAGACTTTTCTGCTGTAGGATTTGTCTTTGGACGTAAATTGTATAAAGAATTGAGTACACCGGTTGGATTAATTCAGTCTACTTGGGGAGGAACACATGCTGAATCTTGGACAAGTATGAAAGTGATGGAAAACAATCCGCTGTATGCTGATGTCTTAAAACAATATTCAAAAGAAAGGGTGAGTAGGGAAAAAGATAAGTGTAAGGTTCCGGCTACTTTGTGGAATGGCATGATTGCTCCTATGGTAGGATACACTGTAAAAGGAAATATCTGGTATCAGGGAGAATCCAACTCTGTTCGTTATGAGAAATATCAGGAAGTATTTACTAACCTGATTAATAGTTGGCGGAAAGAATGGAATCAGCCGGATATGCCTTTCTATTTCGTACAGATTGCACCACATTACAAGCAACCGGCAGGTATTCGTGAAGCACAATTAAAAACATGGTTAAGTGGACTTGAAAATATTGGTATGGCAGTAGTGACGGATGCAGCCGATTCTACCGACATACATCCACGAAATAAAGTTGCACCGGGCGAACGGCTGGCAGCTTGGGCATTAGCAAAGCAATATGGTAAAAAGATTGTTTATTCAGGACCTCTCTACAAATCAATGAAAGTGAATGGGAGAGAAATTACATTAGATTTTGAATTTGCGGAAGGTGGCCTGCAGACACCCGGCAATGAACCGGTAAAAGGATTTTTTATTGCCGGCAATGATGCGCGGTTTTATCCGGCTGATGCTGTGATTGATGGAAGTTCGATAACACTTTCTTCAACTTATGTCTCTGCACCTGTAGCTGTACGCTACGGTTATGGGACTTTCTTTAGAGTGAATCTGTTTAATAAAGCCGGACTTCCGGCAGTTCCTTTCCGTACGGATACTTTTGCTCCCGACACTTATTATCGTCTGTTTGCCGATTCGGAAATTCGTCGTTTCCCGGAAGCGTGGCAACTGGATCATGGAAAACGCCTGTATTTTGGTTATGCGCAAGGAGTAGGTTGTTGTGCGATGTTACAAGTTTGGAAGAAAACAGGAGACCGTAGGTACTTTGATTATGTAGAGGCATGGGCTGATTCTTTGGTAGACGACAAAGGAGAGATTCATTTATATAAGAAAGAAACCTATAATTTGGATTATATCAATTCCGGAAAAGTTCTGTTTGATTTGTACAATGAAACCAAAAAGGAGAAATATAAATTGGCTATCGAGAATTTGATAGATCAGCTAAAAAAGCAACCTCGTACAACAGATGGAGGTTTCTGGCATAAGAAAATATACCCTAATCAGATGTGGTTGGATGGATTGTATATGGCTTCTCCTTTTATGGCTAGATATGGAGCTGAATTTAATCGTCCGGAATGGATTGATGAGGCTGTTAAACAGTTCACTCTCTGCCATCAGCATACATACGATACCAAGACGGGACTTTATTATCATGCATGGAATGAGGACCGGAGCCAGCGCTGGGCTGATCCGGAAACTGGCCATTCTCCTAATTTCTGGGGACGTAGTATTGGTTGGTGGTTTATGGCTATGGTAGATGCTTTGGAATATATTCCCCAAGATCATTCAGGTTATGCTGATATGATTAAATGGACGAAAGAATTAGCAGAAACCCTTTCAAAATACCAAGATAAAAATGGATTATGGTATCAGGTAATTGACCAACCTTCACGTACCGGTAATTTCCCGGAAGCATCTGTTACGACACAGTGTATGTATGCCTATATGAAAGCTGTGAACAAAGGATATATTGATAGTCAGTATCGTGCTATTGCAGAAAAGGCCTTTAAAGGTTTGTGCGATAAACTGCTGATCTCAAATCCGGACGGCACATTGACATTAACAAGATGTTGTCAAGTGGGTGGGTTAGGTGGTAAGCCTTACCGTGACGGCAGTTTCGAATATTATATAGGAGAGAAAATGAGAGATAATGATGCGAAAGCGACAGGACCTTTCATTATGGGATGTATTGAACTGAATTATTGAGTGTATTCCATAATAGATGTACACTTTTTAAGTTTGATTTTATTTATTAATCAAATTAATAATTTAAATTATAATTTATGTTGATGAAAAACACAGTATCTTTTCAAAAAAAGGCATATCCAATTGCCGTGAGATGCTTAACAAGCATTTTATATTTCTTTTTGTTTTCGCTTTCGTCGTTAGCGGCTTGCGTAGACAAAGAACCTGTAGATGAGGAAGATGCAGACCCTGCCATTAATCCTCATAGTTCATATTTAGAGGAGGAAGAAAGTGGGGGTAATACAAGTTCTGGTCCTGCATTTCCTAATTTTGCCAATAATGCGCCGGCATTTCCAGGAGCAGTGGGACACGGTAGAAATTCGGAAGGAGCCCGTGCCAGTAGTAATCGAGAGGTTTATGTTGTAACCAATTTGAATAATAGTGGTGCTGGCTCGTTTAGAGATGCTGTTAGTCAGTCAAACAGAATCATAGTATTCAATGTGTCTGGGTTGATTGATTTGAATAAAGAAGTGCTTGTATTCAAAGATAATCAGACGATTCTCTGTCAAACAGCTCCCGCTCCCGGCATTGTGCTCTACAATGGCAGAACGTCTTCTACCAATGCCGACAACGTGATTGTACGGTATTTGCGTATGCGTGCCGGTCGGCAGGTTAGTAGCAGTGACAATATAGATGCGGGAGGAGCAGCTTACGGTCATGATCAAATTTATGACCATTGTTCTTTCACGTGGGGAACAGATGAATGTTTCTCACTCAATAATGACAAGCAGCCGGAAAGACTCTATAACATAACATTGCAGAATTCAATTCTAGGACAAGGATGCCAGAATCATTCTTGCGGAGGTTTAATTCAAACCGGTGAAAAAGACGGAATTACTATTTTCCGAAATCTATTAATTGATAATAAGACCCGTAATTTTAAAGTAAAAGGGCTGAATCAATACGTTAATAATATAATCTATAATTGGGGAAATGGAACCGCTTATGATGCAGGAGGTGAATCCGCTGGAACCTCCAATACGGTGATTGAAAACAATTACTTTATTAAAGGACCGGCATGGACATGGCAGAATTTTGCAGAAGCAGATGTAGACCCAAGTATTATTGGTGATGAAGAGCAATGTCGAAAATCCGGAGATGGATATTATGAAGTTAAATATCAAGTGAATCCTGCCAAACCACTCACCGGTGGTGGAGGTACAGGTACATTCTTTTCCTATTGTGTAGGCAACTATTATGATGAAAATAAAGATGGTACTTTGAATGGATTTGAACTTACGCAAAGCAATTGGAATGCCTATTGTAGTGCTGTGATAGATCGATTAAGTGCTCCGGATGCTTTACATCCGACCATTTCTTCCACAACTAGTGCAACGGAAGCTTACTATTGGGTGGTGGAGAATGTAGGTCCTGTTTTGCCAGAACGGGATGCAGTCGACAAATTTTTGATTAGCGAACTAACCTCATTGGGAACTGAAGGTATGATTTTTCGTAATCAGACGATAGAACGTCAATATCCACTGGCCAATACTTGGAACACTGAATTTGCAGTCAGTGTAACCGGTCCGATAGACACGGATGGTGATGGTATCCCCGATGATTTTGAAGACAAATGGGGACTGAACAAGAAAAGTGCCGGGGATGCTGTTCGGATTGCAGAGAACGGATATACAATGATTGAAAATTATGCTCTTTCACTCGAATTCCCAGATGAGTATGAAAAGGCTTGGAAAGAAGCATACGGTGAATAAATAGTGAAATACAATAAATAATAAATTATATGAAACAGCGATATTTTTTACAATTCATCTTAGGAATTTTACTTTCTTCTTTTTTCATTGTTCCTTGCGATAGTACGGATTTATTCGACACGTCTACTTGTATACAGAAAATTGAGAAGAGTACAAAAAGTATATCAGAACAAGATTCTACTTTTTGGAATCTAATATCTGTTATTGCAATGACTCATAATGGCTATATTTATAATACGCAAGATAGACAGGATTATTGTCATGTATATTTAGATGGGGCAGAGTATCCTGCTTATCCCAATATTACTGTACCCTTAGAAAACGAAAAATATGTTGATATATGGCATAAAATGTCTTATGGAAAACATCATGTAAAGCTAGTTATTATGATAGACGAAGGACTTCGTTACTCATATCAAAAATGTACAATATTAGTAACATCTGAAATTACTGCTTTAGGGGAAGAATTTTATTACAATACGGTAGATTTGGATGAAGACCATACATCTACCACAACTGCCGGATTTGTAGCAGAATTTGATGTAGATTATCCATATTTGGAAGAGAATAATTACGCGTTATCAGTCAATCTGGATTTCAAATAATAAAACTCATAATTTTAAATTAATAGAAACGATGAAAAACAAAGTATCTTTACAAAAAATGCTTTGGCTGCTATGCCTTCCGTTGCTCTTTACTGCCTGTAAAGACAATATGGATGAGCATTACGAAGTGCCCGACTGGGTAGCAGACAACGCATGGGAAGTGTTAAGTTCCGGTGAACACGGAAACTATTCCATCTTCCTGCAAGGAGTGGAGATTGCCGGTTTCAAGCAAATGCTTGAAGGTAAAGCAATCGTGACCATTATGGCTCCAGATGATGCAGCCTTCCAGACCTATCTGAAGGAAAAAGGCTATGCCAGTATTGACGATATGCCTGTCACGGAAGTGAGTAAAGTGATTGGATATCACATACTCTATTACTCTTACAATAAAGAGAAACTTGTTAACTTTCGACCGGCGGGAGATACAGAAACAGAAGAAGCGCAGGATTTGAATGCTGGTCTGTATTACAAGCATCGTACAAGAAGTAGCGATGCACCTACCGTTGAAACAAACGATGCAGGAGCTTCTGTCATGGTATATCACTTGGAACGCTACTTGCCGGTATTCTCTTACCGCTATTTCCAAACGAAAGGTATTGATGCGAAAAGTAACTATGAGGCGTTCTATCCCAACTCCACATGGACAGGCGACGATGGATTCAATGTTTCTAATGCGTCGGTAAAAGAGTATGGAATCATTGCTAACAACGGTTATATTCATACAGTAGACCGGGTTATTGAACCTTTGGAAACGATTTATACAGAATTGAAGAATCAAGATAAATATTCTATCTTCTTTGATCTTTATGATTCGTTTGGCTATTATGTGGCAGACAATAGCTTGAGTGAATCGTATGCTGCGTCATACGGTGTGGATACGCTTTATACGTATTATCACAGCGGATTGCCAAACATCGCCTGCGAATGGCCGACAACAAGCTTTTCGAATTTTACATCACTGACTGCTGATTCATACAGTATTTTTGCACCGTCGAATACTGCTGTCAATGATTTCTTCGACCGCTTCTGGAAAGTTGGTGGTTATACTTCTCTGCAAGAAGTCGACCCCCTGGCTCTTAATTACTTCCTTTATCAGTTCATTTATGGAGGAGCATTGGTGTTTCCGGATGAAATCGGAACAGGGGAATTGGAATCATTAGCCGGCTCGCCTCTTAACATTAATCCCGCTATGCTTAGCGAAAGAACGATGTGTGTCAACGGTGCTCTTTACGGAATGAATGAGATTCAAGACCCCAGCACTTTCGCCTCGGTCATCGGTCCGTTATTCCAATATAGAAATGCTCGTTCCTTCCTTTACGCTCTGGCAGGTAGTTCGCTGTATTCTTCTTATATCTCTAATCTCTCAAAGTATATTGTCTTGATTCCTACTGCCGAACAATTTGACGCATCTGGTATCCGAACTGTATACAGTACTCAAGGATTGGAAGAAATGGGAGAGAACGGATGGTCTGAAATCAGTACTTCTGCCAAACAGGAAATTGTGTACCTTCACTCTGCTAACATTCCAAGCAATCAGACAGCTGAACTACCAGAAAGTGGAACAAAAGTTTTTCCTACGGAGTCCAGTTGGAACTATTGGTTCGTCAAAGACGGAGAAATTACTTGTAGCTCCCTTTTCAATCAGCAGTTGAATCCGCAGTTCAGCGGAACCATCTTTTCTCCTTTTATCAAGGTCAAGGACGGATCAAACGGAAGCTCTTATCTCTTTGACGCTTCCCAACTGTTTACGGCGGAGAACGGAGATTTGGCTTACAATCTTGCCATTTGTGCAGACCGCAACTATCCGTATTATAATTTTGCAAGACTGCTGCAAAAGGCTGACCTTGTATCCAATCAGAATCTGATGAATGTTTTCGGTAAAGGACGGTTTGTAGCATTTATACCGACCAACGATGCCATACAGCAGGCGTTGTCAAACAACCGAATACCGGGAGCGACAAATGCTTCATTTGATGCGAGCGGTGAACTGACCGGTGATTTTGATGTTGCCAAACTGGCTAATTACTTGAATTCGTATTTTATCACCGCCTCTCAAAATGCGATGCCGTCTTATCCTTATATCGGATCAGACTTTAAGAGCGGGCGTTATTGGAGTGAACGTACCACGGAGACTGAAGGAGTACTTCCGCCACAACTAATCTATGCGGATAATGGAACTTCACTGAGTATTCAGCTGGAAGGATATAATGAATGTCATGTAGTATCCACTTATTACTACTTTCCATTCGCATACAGCGGAGGGTGTTTCCATCTGATTGATGATGTCTTTTGATTAACTGAAAAATTGAGATTATGAAATTATTAAAATACACACTGATTGCTATCCTATTCGCGGTAACTACTGGTGAAGCTTTCGGTCAAGCGAAAGTTATCTCCGGGAAAGTGATCGAGATGTTCGGAAAGACAGCAGAACCTATGGTGGGAGTAAACGTACATATTGTCAACTCCCAAAACCGCTCTTTAGGCGGTACTATTACAGACATGGATGGTGTCTATAATCTGAAAGTTCCTGATGGAGACAACCTGACTATTGTCTTTTCGTATATCGGAATGAAAATCGAGAGAATCAAATACAATGGCCAGTCCCGATTGAATATCACTATGAGAGACGATACGAAATTGATCGATGAAGTGGTGATTCAAGGAAGACGCATCGAACGTAATGATTTGGGTATCAGTGCTAGAGAACAATCTTCTGCTACACAGAAGGTAAGTATGGAAGATTTGGTGGCGATAGCACCTGTTACTTCTATTGAGGATGCCTTGCAAGGACAACTTGGAGGTGTAGATATTGTGTTGGGTGGAGGTGATCCCGGTGCCCGCGCTTCCATACAGATTCGCGGTGGTAGTACACTGAATGCCAATTCTGAACCGTTGATTGTTGTTGACGGAGTGCCCTATCCGGCGGAGATAGACGAGAGTACCGACTTCTCGACCATTAATAATGATGACTTGGGTGCTTTGCTGAACATCTCACCGCAAGATATTGAATCTATTGAGGTGTTGAAAGATGCGGCTGCTACAGCCGTTTGGGGTACTAAGGGTGCCAACGGTGTATTGGTCATCAAGACCAAACAGGGGGTGCAGGGAAAAACGCGTTTCAGCTTCTCTTCCAAATTCTCTTCCAAATTTGAACCTTCAAGCATCCCCATGCTGGACGGAAATCAATATACGGCATTGGTTTCTGAGGCTTTGTGGAACAGTGCCAATTACATCGGACTGGCCAACTCTATCTCTTACCAGAATATGCTTTACAATTCTCCGGAGATTGGCTATCAACCCAATTGGACCTATTTCGATGAATATAATCAAAATACCGATTGGTTGTCCGAAGTACGCCGTAATACTCAATCGTGGGAGAACACGTTCTCTATGAGTGGGGGAGGTGAAAGGGCTACCTACCGCTTTTCTTTAGGTTATTTGGATGAAGGTGGTACGACTATTGGAACCGACTTCAGCCGGTTGAATTCTTCATTGAATGTACGTTACAAGTTCTCTGACAAATTAAGATTCAATGCGCAGTTCTCTTTTGTTCAATCCAAGAGAAACAACAACTATTATAATGTACGTACGGAAGCTTTCCGCAAAGCACCAAACAAATCGCCTTACTATATTGATGATGAGACAGGAGCCCGTACTTCACAGTATTTCAGTCACAATGAGCGTTCCACATTGGACCCTGCTTTTAAAGAAGACGGTAAGAATAGTAAATACTATAATCCCATTGCTATGGCAAAGGAAAGTGTGAACAGCACTCTTCAAAGAGAGAGCAAGATGAACTTTCAAATTGAATATGATATATTGGACGGACTGAGTTATCAGGGGTACGTCAATATGAATATCCGTAATACGAAAGGACGTATGTTCTTGCCACAGGTGGCCACCGGACTTGCTTGGACAGATAACTTTGCCAACCGTAGTACAGAGACCTCTTCTGACCAATTGACAATTAATACGGAGAACAAGGTGATGTATCGCAAAAATTGGCATGATCAGCATTCCATTATCGCAACTGCTTTATTCCGTACCACGGAAACAACTAAGTCAAGCTACGGAAGCGAGACTTCCGGTAACTCTTCTTCCGGCCTTGCTGATCCCACCATCGGAAGTTCAGTTCGTAAGATTAGTTCCGGAGACTCAAAGGAACGCAGCATCAATGGGGTGGCTTTATTGAACTACACGCTGTTGAATCGCTACATTATCAATGGATCTTTGGGTATGGAAAGTAACTCTACTATGGGTAAGTCTGAACGTTTTGGCTTATTTCCTACTGTCGGTCTGGCTTGGCATCTGGCAGACGAGAAGTTTATGGATTTCTCTAATGACTGGATGGATGAGTTTAAATTTCGTTTTAGTTTAGGTCAAACTGGTAATGCGGCCTCCGGTACGTCGCTCTATTTAGGTTCTTATGCCTCCGGTAAAGATTACATGAATATGAGTGCTATTAAACCGAGCACCATGCAGCTCAATCGTCTGAAATGGGAAACAACTACCGAATACAACACTGGTCTGGATGCTTCTTTCTTAAAAGGAAAACTTCGTTTCACGGTCGATGTCTATCAGAAGTACATCAAAGATATGTTGCAGAAGAAAGTAAAGATGCCAACCACTATCGGTTATGGAAACGGATATGAGGTCAGCTATATGAACTCCGGAAAAATGACGAACAAAGGTTGGGAATTTCGTGTAGATGCGGTTCCGTTTGAGAACAAAGACTGGCGTGTGGGATTCTATGTTAATCTCGCTCATAATGAGAATAAGATAACGGAGATGCCGGATAATTATACCGAGGAAAACTACAGTTTCGACAATGGTAATTATGCTTACCGTAGAGAAGAAGGTCGTCCGATGGGTTCTTTTTATGGTTATCGTTATAAAGGGGTTTACCAAAACAAAGACGCTACCTATGCACGTGATGCGGAGGGCAATATCATGAAAGATATTTCAGGTACGCCGATTGTGATGCGAAACGGAAATGCTACCGTAGCTCCTGGAGATGCTATCTATGAAGATATTAACCACGACGGTGTTATCAATCAGTATGATATTGTCTATTTGGGTAACTCAAATCCAAGACTTACAGGAGGAGCGGGTATTAATATCAGCTATAAGCAGTTCAAGTTGTCGGCCATTTTCTATGGACGTTATGGACAGGATGTGGTCAACTCTACCCGTCTGGACAATGAATCCATGCGTTCCATTAACAATCAAAGTACGGCCGTGTTGAGACGCTGGCGCAATGAAGGAGACCAGACAGACATTCCGCGTGCGCTTTACGGTGAAGGATACAATACGTTGGGCTCCGATCGTTTTGTGGAAGATGCTTCTTACTTACGTCTGAAAACACTGTCGCTTACTTATCGCTTGCCGAAAAAGATGATTCAACGTTGGGGATTTAGCAATATTGACGTGTACGTCACCGGATATAACCTCTTGACGTGGACCAGATATACCGGTCAGGATCCGGAGGTAAAGACGGAAAATACGTATGCTAGAGATAGTGCTACCACACCGGCTTCCATTCAGCTTGTTGCCGGATTTAATTTAAGTTTCTAAAAGATCTATGAATATGAAAAAGATATTTACTATATTGTTACTGTCCGGTGGCTTGTTGATGAGCGGATGCAGCGACTGGCTCGATGTATTGCCCAAAGATAAGCAATCCACCGATATGTACTGGGAATCTTCCGAAGATGTAGAGGCTATTCTTGCACAAGGATACAGTTACTTACGCGATTGTGTACCCTATATCATTAACTGGGGTGAGGTAAGAGGAAGCTCTGTTATTGTTCCCGTCAGATCATCCTCTGCCGGTCTTATCCAGAATTTTATGGTATTACCTTCTACCTCGAGCGTTCAATGGGGTACTTTCTACCAAGTCATCTCTATGGCGAACGCTGTGTTGAAGTACGCACCGAGTGTGATGGAAAAAGATGCCAGTTATTATGAATCGCGAATGAACTCACACCTCACGGAAGCTTACTTCTTGCGCGGATTGTCATATCTATATTTGGTACGTAACTTCCGTGAAGTTCCGTTGATAACTGAGCCTTATGTAGACGATGCCATGCCAACTGACGTAGCTAAGTCTTCTGAAGCGGAAATCCTTGAACAAATCAAGAGTGATGTGCATGCCGCATTGGCGACTGATGCTGCTAAAGAGACGTTCGATGAAACTTGGGAAAACAAAGGACGTGCTACTAAATGGGCTTTGTACGCTTTAATGGCGGAGACATGTTTGTGGGCGGAAGAGTACCAAGAATGCATTACCTATGCCGATTATCTGATTAATGCTACTGCTCCTATACGTCCGGTATTCATGTCGGCATCCGGTCAATGGTTTAATATGTTCTATCCCGGTAACAGTAATGAGTCTATTTTTGAGATTCAGTATGATGAAAGTACATATGCGCAGAACAGCGGAAGCCCATCTAAAACGTTTGCTTATGGCAATACGGTAACAACCAGCACTTATATTTATTCCGAGCCGATGACTCTTCGGCTGATGGCGGAATTTGAGCAGAACAAAAACGAAGTGAACCGCACTTATTTTGGATCATTCGCAGGTACAACTTATGAATCTTTTCCGGACAATGGTATTATCTGGAAATATTCAGGGATGGCTGTTGACAACGTGGAAGCGGTGCGCACCATTTTAGACGCTAACTACATCATTTATCGCATGGCCGATGTTATGCTGATGAAAGCTGAAGCATTGATTCGTTTGGGAGGTACTGCCAATTGGGCAGAAGCATTGTCTATCATTAATACTATACGTGAACGTTCCGGACTTGAGTCGCGCAGTGAAGTTACAGCTGAAAATATCAATGAAACTACCGAAGAAACCTTGCTGGAGATTTTGTTGGATGAACGCGACATGGAATTTGCAGTGGAAGGAAAACGTTGGTACGATTTACTCCGTTACGGCAAACAGCAGAATTTCAAGTATAAGAGTCGCTTTAAAGCTTTAATTATGGAGAATAATCTCACAGCGGAAAGCAAATGGCTCAATTCGGTGCTCGATAATGACAATGCTTGGTTTCTGCCTATCCCGGCCAGTGACATTAACACCAATTCAGCTTTGATGCAAAATCCTTATTACGATAATTAAATGACGATATAAGATGAAAAAAATAAAAGGAATATATTGGATGCTGCTACTCTTTTTATGTGCAGCTTGTAATGACCCTTACGAAGGGGACACATTTGTTGTCTTCGACACGCAGCCGGCAGCGACTTATCTGTCCACCAGATCGGAAGACTTTTCTGAATGGATTAGTATTATGAAATATGCGGACTTGTATAATGCTGTAAATCAAGCGACTCAATATTTCACACTATTTGTTCCCACTAATCAGGCCGTGAAGGAATTTTATTCTCGTAAAGGCGTTTCGTCTATCGAAGAGTTGGGTACGGAATATGCCCGTAATTTGGTGTCTTTCCATATCGTGCAAGACACCATTAATCAAGAGACTTTCATTGAGAAAGAGGGTGCGTTGGCCAAAAGAACCGTTTCTGATGACGTACTGATGGTGTCCTTCGGAAGTGCGGAAGTTGGTGGTGGCGGTATGCAGTCGGTCTACCTGAACAGTGAAGCTCGTGTTTTGGAGTTTGCAAATCTGGTATCTAATGGTTATGTTTATGTACTTGAAAGTACGCTCAATCCGCTTACTGAAAGCGTATACGAACGCATCTCAGAAAACGGTCGGCCTTTCACCATTTTGAAGGCGGCGCTGGAGGCTACCGGACTGGGTAATGAACTGAATGTCATTTATGATGAGGTGACAGATGAATCAGGAGTGATTACTCAGCAGAAACGTAACTATACATTACTGGCCGTTTCGGATGCGGTGTTCCAAGAAGTGGGAGTCGGTAGTTTACAGGACTTAGTTCGGTTGTTGGGAGCCAACAACGACTATACTAATCCGGCGAATGCACTCTACCAATATGTAGCTTATCATGTATTGAGCGGAAGTTATGACTTAAGCAGCCTGAAGAGTTTCGATACAGAAGATGCTAGTTCTAAAATCTGGAATACGCTGAATGCGGGGAGTGTGGTGAGAATCAGCGAAGAGGACCGGATGTTTTATTTGAACTATAGAGACGATAATCGGGCAGTTTTTCTGGAGGACTATTGTAATCTGCAAGCTAAGAACGGTTACATTCACCAAATTTCCACTTACTTGCCTGTGGCAGAGGTTGAACCTGAGACCGTATTGTTTGATGTATGTAACTACTCCATCATTGGCGACTGGATTGCAGCAGGCAACGGAGAAGAGGGTATCAAATTTCAAGAGTCATACGGAACAACTGAGAAAAAATGTAATATCGCAGGTCTTCCCTGCTATCAATACAGCCTTAATAATCCTTCTGGAACATTTAGTAGCTATTTCAACATTACCTATTTCACTACCCGAACCAATAATGACTGGAAGACTGCCAATAATATGGATTTCCTTATGTTGAACTTGGGAAATACAGGTTGGATTTCGATGGAAACTCCCTCTATCATCAAAGGGAAATATAAAGTGACGCTGCGGTTTGGATATGCTACATCCATGGACTTTATCAGAACACAAGACAGCAAGGGCGGAAGTAACGGTGGGCGAATGACATTCAGTTTTGACGGAGAAAACTCCGTTACTCATGCACCTTATACCACAATCCCTTCTAATGCTTTGGGATGTTATACATACGTGCTTTATGACGAGCTGGAATTTACGGAGACTTCTACTCATACTTTCCGGTTGATTATGAATGATCCGGCTGCAAGTAAACATAGTAGTTACCGTATCTATTTAGACTATTTATTGTTTGAACCTATATTTGACAAATAAACCATGAAAATAAAGAAATACATACTCGGCATCGCTCTCATCGGATGGATGGGAAGTAGTTGTTCCGATACATGGGATGACCATTATGCTCAGAGCGATAGTGTAGTGAACAATACGGAGATTTCCGTGGTCAATAAGTCTGTAACAGATTATCTGGCGCAGGAGTCTTCATTGAATGCCATGTATCAGTTGTTTAACGAGACTGGTATGGTTGAGCAGCTGCTGGCAAAAGAGCAGATGTACACCATTTTAGCTGTTGAATCGGACATTACAGCAGGTGATGACCCTACGTATACCGCCCAAACCTATATTTCCGATGCTTCCATTTCGCCTTCCAATTTGGAGGATGGACAGCGCATTCTGATGTGGAGTGGCAAGTATCTGAATATTAAACTTACTTCTCCCGAAACGAGAGCGAATGTTGGCATCTGTTTCAATAATGCAAACGTGAAACGGGTTGTTAAGTTGACTAACGGTTATCTGTATTTGCTGGACCAAGCCATCGAATCTCCAAGAAGCATGTATGAACTCATAGAAAACTTGGGTAGCGATTATTCTACTTTTCGCAAGATGGTCCGTGACCGCTATGTGCTGACTTTTGACAGGAACGCAAGTAAGATAGTAGGTGTAGATAAGACCGGAAATACGATATATGATTCTGTATTTAGTGTAAAAGCACCTTATTTTGAAAATAAAGGATTCAACATAATGTCCGAGAATCTTACAGCTACCATGTTAATTCCATCCAACGAAGTAATCGATGAGGCTTTGAATACCGCACGTCAGAATTTGGAGAACTGGGGGATGACACGTGCCGACAGCATTATTGAAAACTGGGTGTTCCAATCTGCTTTCTTCAATCACAAATACAGTAAGGAAGATTTTGAAAGTAACACCGATTTGAAGTCTATATTCGGCATGCAATGGCGTACCACTGTGCAAAAGGTAGACCTTGATAACCCTATATCAATGAGCAACGGAGTGGCTTACCATGTTACCAAAATGAAAATTCCGACCAATGTATTGATATATCGTATCAAAGAGATTTTTAGAAACTACGAATATTTAACTGCAGAAGAAAAAGAAAAATATTTCAGTACCACCAATCTTTCGTTCGAAAAGATTAGTGAGACAGATGAAGCAAGTTGTACAGGATGGCCTGCACTTGGATTTCCCACAATCGCTTATAGAGTGCTCTACTATACGCTGACTGATGAGACGAATCTGACGTATACACTGGATTACACGCCATTCAAGGGTGAAACTGTAGGGTCCACCTATGTCGCTACTCCCTATAAGATTCCACCCGGAAGCTATAAACTTTATATGGGTTTTAGAGGAAGAAAGGATCTGGGGGCTATTGATATCTCTATTATTAAAGATGGAGTGGAAATACCTGTAGGCAACCTGTCTCAATCAACGCTCAACAACAATACGTCCAATTATCATTATGACCGTAACGGAGGCGGATATCCTGAAGGAATTGACGCTGCGGTAGCTGCCGGATTTAAAAATAAGTCTAAATATGACCGTGACGGTGGTCCTGTAGGAGGAACATTCATTATTCCCGGTGAAGAGGCAAGTGAGATTGTTATACGCTTAAAAGCGTCAGGGTCCAATTTATATCGTGCGGCATTATATCATTGGTGCATGAAACCTACTGAGGACTGTTATTAATCTTATGAAATATTGACAACATGAAAAAGATACAAATTCTATTTTTCGCCCTGTTCGTTTGTCTGTTCTCAGTCAAACTGTATGCGCAGGAACAAGGCAAAATAAGCGGTAAGGTATTATCCATTCTGAATGTTCCGATTGAGGGTGCGGTAATATCTGTTACCGGAAGCGAGAATGTCACTACGGACAAGAACGGATATTTTCAGATTGACTGCAAAAATCCGCAAAATGCCAACATTTCTGTTTGGGCTACCGGATATTATACCGTATTGCAGGCAGTAAATGAGCGTAAGGAACTGAAATTTATGATGATTCCAGAGGAAAAATATAAGTATAATGAGACGACTGTGCTTCCTTTCCGTATTGAAACAAGTCAGGCGACTACATCTGCCGAGAATATCACGAAAAAAGATTTTGTTCCTGCCGGCATGAAGATTGATCGTGCGTTGGCCGGACAGATTGCCGGTCTGCAAGTGACCCGTGGAAGCGGCATGACGGGAGAAGGGAGTTTAATTAACTTCCGCGGAACACGTTCGTTTGTGGGGAATAATGCTCCACTGGTGGTTATCAACGGCATTCCTTACATTCCAGACGTGAACGATTCTCCGCTGATTAATGGATTGAGCCGTAATATCTTTCAGTCTTACAATCTTTATGATATTCAGAATATCACCGTTTTGAAGGGAGCAGAAGCCGCTTTATACGGTTCTATGGGATCCAACGGGGTTATTCTTATCGAAACGGATGGCGCTAATTCGGATAACATGAATACGGAGATCAGTTACTATGGACAGTTTGGTGTCAACTGGAACGACAAACGTACACCTTTGCTTAGTGGAATCAACTATCGCTCTTATCTATCGGATATGGGAATGAGCTATTTCGGAAATATGGATGAGTTCTTTACTGAATTTCCTTTCATGAGTGACCCTACTAATAGTAGGTATGCCAACTATTACAATAACAATACAAACTGGCAAGATCAGATTTATCGCAATGGGTTTGTTACAGAGAATCTGTTTAGAGTAGAAGGGGGTGACGCTATTGCCAAGTATGACTTGTCTCTAGGTTATTCTAAGGAGGAAGGAATACTGAAGAGTACGCAACAAAATCGTTTTCATACGCAGCTGAACGGAAACTTCATGGTTAGTAAGAACTTTGAAGTCTATGCCACCGTAGGGCTGGCATACATCAACGGCAATTATCAGGAACAGGGAATGAATGTGCGTACTAACCCGATATTGACCGCTTATGCGCAGTCTCCACTGCTTGCTCCCTATCAGAAGGCCGATAACGGGGAATTCACTCCGATTTATTCCCAGTATTACTATGGCGTCAGTGAGAACATGGACTTTGCGGTAAGTAACCCGGTGGCCATTGTCAATTCGTTGGATGCCAACAGTCGTCAGTATGATATCAACATCAAAGCCGGTTTCAACTACAAGATTTTTCCCGGTTTTTCTCTCAACGGTGTTTTCGGACTTTACTATAATTATAATAAAGAACATATCTTCATCCCTGGCAAATCAGATTTTAGTATCGTTCCTGCTACCGACTTCTATGGTACGGAAGAGAATACTATCCGTGAAGGGGTGGGCGAAACCACTAATTATTTTTATAACTTGAATGCTCGTTACAACAAGCAGTTTAGTAACCGTCATGTACTGAATGTGATGGCAGGAGTGCAAGTAATGACAACTTTACAGGAGTATGATGGAGCCTATGCTCGTAACACCACCAATGACTTCTATCAGGTGCTTGGTTCGGCCAATTCTATAGGTCGTTATTTTGATGGCTACCAGAACAAATGGAACTGGGCTAATATCTACGGGCATATTGACTATACGTACAACAATGTGTTGAATGTAGCAGCGAATATGTCTGTCGATGGTTCTTCTGCCAATGGACGATACACAAACCATTTTCAAGTCTATCCGTCAGGTGGAGTGACGTGTATGATGAAAAATATGCCGTTTTTGATTGATAATAGTTGGATAAACCGGTTGGATTTGCGCGCGGAATATAGTCTGACAGGAAACAGCCGTTTCTCTTCTACCTATGGAAAGTCATATTACACCAGTTCTCCATATATGGCTGTATCGGGCATCTTGCGTACACAAATTCCAAATACGCATCTCAAGCCGGAAGTTACTTCACAGATGAATCTCAGTTTGGACGCAAGTTTATTGAGAGACCGTCTTTCTTTCGGAGTGGATTATTATCGCGGAAGAAGCAAGGATGTCATCATGAACATCGGCAAGTCTGCAGTTTACGGAACATCCTCTTATTATGCTAATGTAGGCAAGATAGACAATAATGGGATTGAACTTTCTCTGCAGGCTTCGCTCATCCGCTTGCGTGACTTTGAATTGATTGTAGGCGGTAACATCGCTTTCATAGAAAGTAAAGTGAAATCATTGGGAGGCAAAGAACAGGAAGTGACGGAATACAGCGATGGATCGATGATTGTGAGTCGGGTAGGAGGCAAACCCTATGAATTTTATGGATTACAGGCAGCAGGCGTTTATTCTACTCAAGAGGAGGCGGATAAGGCTGGATTGATGAACAGTAGTAATCAGGCATATAATGTCGGTGATGTACGTTTTGTTGACCAAAACAATGATGGCCGCATTGATTCCAAAGATTATGTCACTTTGGGAAGTGCTACTCCCGACTACTTCGGCGGATTATATACTAATATCCGTTATAAACATTTTGCCCTGTCGGCCGAATTCTCTTATTCAAAAGGAAATGAAGCCTATAATGCGGTAAGACAAACACTGGAGTCCTCTTCTTCTTTCTCTAACCAGAGTGTTGCTGTAGCCAATCGTTGGAGTGTGGAAGGACAAGTGACCGACATGCCACGAGCGAGCTATGGAGATGCAATAGGTAACAATAAGTTCTCATCCCGCTGGATTGAGGATGCTTCCTTTTTGCGTATGAAGAGCATAACATTGAGTTATAGTTTCGATAAGCCGGTTTGGAAGTTCTTCCGTTCAGGAACTCTTTACGTAACTGGTGAAAACCTGCTGACTGCTACCAAATATCTGGGGCTGGATCCTGAATTCGCTTATTCATCAGGAAACTATGCCACACAGGGATTTGACTATGCAAAGGTGATGCAGCCTAAATCTGTTAAACTGGGTATTAATTTGAAATTCTAACAATGAAGATGAAAAAAATACTATTAAATGCCGCTTTCGTTTTGGCGGCCACCTTCTTAGGGGGATGCGATGACTTTTTCAATCCCGATACGGATGTTACTCTGGATAATGATGATTATATTTCGGAAGAAAGCGAGATGTATTCCGGTTACATTGGTATCATGACCAAAATGCAAGCCATTGGCGACAAAGTAATTTATCTGAATGAACTTAGGGGAGAAATGGTGGTACCAACTGTAACGGCTCCCACCGAACTATATAACATCTACAATTATGATGATGATTTAAATGGTAATTCATATGCCGATCCGTCCGGATTCTATGAGGTGATTAACGCCTGCAATGATTATCTCCGTAAACTGAAAACATACGAAGAGAATCATTCTATCAATGAGGGACATTACAAGGCTCTAGTCAGCAGTACGCTGCGCATCAAAGCGTGGATGTTTATGACTATTGCCAAGATCTACGGTGAAGTGGCATGGGTGGATAAACCGATGACTTCGCTGAGAGACCTGTCACAGTTTGATATACTGGATCTCGACGAGACGATGGTAGCCTGCAAGAATCTGCTAGACATCGGTTATGACAACATTGACGGCACCTATGAAACAGCATGGAAAGACTGGGTAGATCCCGATACAGAGCTGGCAAATAGTGAATATCGCCGTTGGGATATGATGACTCCGCCTTATTATGCCTTGTATGCTGAAATTTGTCTGTGGCTTGGTCGGTATCAGCAATGTATCAATCTTATTCTGAATAAAATGAACAGTACTTTGTCGAGCTCAACCAATACGTCTATTGCTTTCCTGCGCAACGAAATGTTGTTTAGTCATTACTCCAATTTTTTCAACAATGAGACTCCTTATGACTATGAATCAGCATCGGCCATTATGTACGACTATCAGAATAAGCAAACCAATAGTTTGCTAAAACATTTTGATTCTGACTATCCCAATAAATATTGGTTGGCACCGGCTGAAGTCGCTGTAGAACGTTTCAGAGACAATGAGTTTGATCCGTTGGGAAATAAAAAAGAAGATTTCCGTATGAATCGTACAGTTAGCGAATATAACGGGAAATGGGTGATTTGTAAATTCCGTCCTAACTCCGGCTCTGTACGTCCGGCCTACCGTGACGATGTTTTTATCTACACCTATCGTGGAGCCGATCTTTACTTCATGTTGGCAGAAGCCTTCAATCAGTTGGGTAGAAGATCTGTGGTCGATGCGCTTATCAATGTAGGTGTCAGTGCTTATATTAGTGAATTTGATATGGATAGTGAAGGAACTTACTACGGTGATTGGTATGGACTCACTCCGCACTGGACTAACGGAAGTGTTGTGTATAACTATTCAAACGGAACCAGTGGAATAGGTAGTCGTAAATATGGTGACAGAGGTATACGTGGAGTGGAATGTAGCTATAGCAACATTGGGGCACGCACGTTCACCTCGGATACCAAAAGTAATGATGAGGAAATTCTGAAAGAGATGATGCTCGAAATGGCGTGTGAAGGAAAGGTGTACCCTGCCATGATTCGTGTGGCGAAACGTTATAATAAAGACTACAGCTTTATGGCGAAATATATTTCGGAAAAATACGAAAGTACGGGTAATGCTACAGCCATCTACGATAAGATAATGAAGGGAGATTTTTTCATTAAATGGGATTTGGGAATGGACTAAAAAACGTGAACTAAAAACACAACTAGAAATGGCTCGACTTTGAATATAATGGAGAGTCGTGTTTATCCTTTGATGTGGATTAGGGTGGAGTGACGCGGGTTTTTGAATGAGAATCCGCGTCATTTGTTTCAAAAATAAATACTTTTGTAAATAACAATAATAAAGAATCATGAAAACATTCGCAGTATCTATTGCAGCACTTTTTATTTGGACAGCTTGCGGAGATGGAAATCAGCCGATAATTGACCGCGAGGCATTAGTAGAAAAGAATAGTCCTGTTGTGACGGCATTCGATTCATTAGCTTCACTTTCTGTAGGAAATGGAGAGTTTGCTTATACGGTAGACATAACCGGATTACAGACGTTTCCGGACAATTATAAAAAAGGAGTTCCATTGGGAACGCAGAGCCAGTGGGGCTGGCATAGCTTCGCCAATCCGGACCGGCTTACTTCGGAAGAAACCCTGAAAGAATACGATTTTGGCAGGGGAAAGAAAGAACTTTACGCTACTCAATTCAAAGAAGAAGGTAGACAACAGGATGCCGCTAATTGGTTTCGTGTCAATCCGCATCGTCTTCATTTAGGAATTGTCGGTTTTGACGTGGAAGAAGGTACGGATATTGAACAGGTAACTGACGTTCATCAGAAACTTTGCTTGTGGGATGGAAAAATCGAAAGCCGGTTTAAATTAAACGGTGAAGATTATCAAGTGGAGACAGTCTGTCATCCTTCTAATGATATGATTGCTGTAAATATTACCTCTAAGGCGCATACCGGGATTTGTTTTCGCTTTCCGTATCCTACGGGCGCTCATTGTGATGATGCATGTAATTGGGAAGCCATTGATAAACATACAACGGCTATTGTTACTCAAAATGAATCTTCCGCAGTTTTGAAACATACTTTAGATAGCACAGAGTATTTCGTAACTTTGTATTGGGAAGGGAAGGCTACTTTCAATGAGAAAGCAAAACATTATTTTGTCCTGACTCCGATGGACGATCATTTAGCTTTTGCATGTGCTTTTACTAGTACAGCTCCTTCAATGCAGCCTGTTACTGTAGCACAAACTCAAGAAGAAGCAAAAAACTATTGGAATTCGTTTTGGAAGGAAGGTGCAGCTGTTGACTTTTCGGCATGTACGGACCCACGGGCCAAAGAACTGGAACGACGTGTGGTACTTAGCCAATATTTGCTTGCTATTCAGAGTGCAGGTACTACTCCTCCGCAAGAGACGGGGCTTACCTATAATTCGTGGTTTGGCAAATTCCATCTTGAAATGATCTGGTGGCACGAAGCTCAATTTGCTCTTTGGAATCGTAGCAACTTACTTGACCGTACATTAGGCTGGTATGAAAAGGCTGAACCGATAGCGCGTCAAATAGCCCAAAGACAAGGGTTTGATGGTGTTCGCTGGATGAAAATGACCGATCCTTCAGGAACAGAAGCCCCTTCCAAAGTAGGAAGTTTTCTGATTTGGCAACAACCTCATTTAATTTATTTGGCAGAATTACTTTATCGTGCTGATCCGACTAAAGAAGTATTGGAGAAATATAATCGTTTGGTACAGGAGACTGCAGAATTTATGTACTCTTTTGCTACATACGATGAACTGGAAGGACGTTACGTATTGAAAGGTGCCATTCCTGCACAAGAAACGTTGCGTGCTGCAGAAACAATTAATCCTCCTTTTGAACTTTCTTACTGGCATTTTGCCATGCAGACCGCTCAACAATGGCGTGAACGTATGGGACAGCAACGTAGTCTGGAATGGGATGAAATGATCGACAAACTTTCCCCTTTAGCATCTAATAATGAAGGACTTTATCTGGCTGCTGAAACAGCCATAGATACTTATAAAGATATTCGTTATACTTCCGACCACATGGCAGTATTAGGGGCAGTCGGTATTCTTCCGATGAATAAACTTATCCGGGAAGATTATATGAAAAATACATTGCACTGGATTTGGGATAACTGGAATTGGGGTAAAACCTGGGGATGGGATTATCCGATGACGGCTATGAATGCTGCCCGTTTGGGTGAACCGGAAAAGGCCGTCGGAGCTTTACTGATGGATAAACGCACAAACACATACTTGCCGAATGGTCATAATTATCAGGACGGTCGTTTACGTATTTATTTACCGGGTAATGGCGGCTTACTGACTGCTATTGCGATGATGTGTGCCGGTTGGGACGGATGTACGGAGACTAATCCGGGATTTCCGAAAGATGGAACTTGGAATGTCCGTTGGGAAGGATTGAAGCCATTACCATAATCAAACACAAAAAAATATGAGTTATTTTCATCTGAATTTTATTTTAAAAGGAAAGCTGACTGTTTGTTGCCTCTTGATGTTGCCGGCGTTGCCATTAAATGCTCAAAGAGAGGCAAAGCAGATCGGTGACTTTAAAGAATCCATCTCCTTGAATGAACATCTGCGAGGTACAAAAAGGACGTTGCAATATCGTCCCGATGGTGATGAGTTTGTTTGTGTCAATGGTAAGAATCGGTATACCCGTGCTTTGTACGGTAGTCACAGTCCCTTTCGGGTAGAAACAAGTGATCGGCCGGTTTTTGCTTTTTATAATAACGGACGCGGAGGAAATATAAGTTTCAAAATCATTCTTCGTGATGGAACAGAATTGGCGCTTGACAGCACCGGACATTGTGAATCCCGCTACTCGGCAGGAAAACGTGCCTATTATTTGACAGACCCGTCTTGGGGAAAAGGAGAACTGCGTATTTCTGTATTGGCATTAGCCGATATGGATGGAGCTATTTGGCGTTTTTCTCCTTCGAATATGCCTAAAGGAGCTATACTTCGTTGGCAACATGGGGGAGCTACCGGAAAACGTTTGAGTCGTAATGGAGATATGGGGGTAGATCCGGCTGATTGCTTCGAACTTCCTGCCGAAGCGACTGACCTTGTCACTGGTGAACTTTCTTTGCAGAAAGAAGTATACTTGGTACGTGGGGAGGTTCCCGAAGGTTATAATGTCCGTAAGCTCTATCAACAAGCGGAGGCAGCTTCTTTGGCATTGGCTTCTCATTTGAAGATAGAAACGCCGGACCCTTATTTGAACACGTTGGGTGGTGCATTGGTCGCAGCTGCCGATGGAATTTGGGACGGACAGGTTTGGTTGCACGGTGCTATTGGCTGGCGTATGCCGTTAAGTGGGTGGAGGGCCGGATATACTGGTGATGCTTTAGGTTGGCATGACCGGGCACGGACTCATTTTGATGCTTATGCAGCCAGTCAGGTGACTGATGTCCCGAATACCATACCTCATCCGGCACAGGACTCCACAATGAATCTGGCACGTTCGGAAAAACGTTGGGGGACTCCTCAATATAGCAATGGGTATATTTGCCGGAATCCAAGACGTAACAACCAGATGCACCACTATGACATGAACCTTTGTTATATGGATGAATTGTTATGGCACTTCAACTGGACGGGAGATACTGCGTATGTCCGCAAAATGTGGCCTGTGATTACCCGCCATCTAGCTTGGGAAAAATTAAATTATGATCCGGACAATGATGGTTTATATGATGCATACGCTTGTATTTGGGCAAGTGATGCGCTTTACTACAACAGTGGCGCAGTCACCCATTCGTCGGCTTATAACTACCGTGCCAATAAAATGGCAGCTTTTCTTGCTTCTTTGATAGGCGAAGATCCTTCACCTTATCAGAACGAAGCCGAGCAAATATTGAAAGCGATGAATAAGCGTCTTTGGATGCAGGGCAAAGGTTGTTGGGCGGAATATCAGGATTTTATGGGACATCGCCGGCTTCACGAAAGTCCGGGATTATGGACTATATACCATGCACTCGATAGCGACGTTGCCGATCCTTTTCAAGCATATCAGGCTACACGGTATGTTGATACGGAAATACCACATATCCCCGTGTATGCCGATGGACTGGAAGAGGGGTATGCAACGATTGCCACTACCAATTGGTTACCTTATTCCTGGAGTATCAATAATGTGGCTTTCGCAGAGGTGATGCATACAGCTTTGGCTTATTTTCAGGCAGGACGTCCGGAGGAAGCATATCGATTGATGAAAAGTTCATTTCTGGATGGTATGTACTTAGGTAACAGTCCCGGCAATTTGGGGCAAGTCAGCTTTTATGATGCTGCCCGTGGAGAGTGTTATCGTGACTTTGGAGATCCGATAGGGATAGCTTCCCGATTACTGGTACAAGGATTGTATGGCATTTTACCCGATGTATTGAACGGGAAGATGGTGATTCGTCCGGGATTTCCCGCAGGATGGTCAAAAGCTTCTATTTCTTTGCCTGACATAACCTATCACTTTGTCAGGGAGAATGATACAGATATTTACCGGATAGAGCAACGTTTTAAGGCACCTTTGGCATTGACATTACAAGTGAATGTCGGAAGAGAAAGGATTCATTCTGTGAAAGTAAATGGGAAAGAAGTTGACTGGAGCTTTGCGGAAGCTGCTTCCGGTTATCCGGTGGTTGTTATTCCTGCTTCTTCTGCCCAAAAAGCAATTGTCGAAATTGTGTGGGGAGGAAACAGACTGAATCCGGTTCTGCCTGAAATACAGGCGGAGGCTTTAGCGGAGATCCGTATTCCATCCATTTTAGGGGCGGTATTCGGTGAAATATATGATCCGCAGGGAGTGCTGATACAACCGAATGTTAGTGATACATCTATAAGAAGTAAGGTCAATGATCATTTGGGGCATCATACATTCTTTGTTCGCATGAAACAAGGACAGATGGAATGGTGGCAGCCTGTAAACGTACAGATTACGAAATCGGAAAGATCACCGGTCATTCTTCCTTTCTCACAGGTGAATACGTCAGAGTGCCGGGTGATAAATATGGATTCTTTGTTCAATGCGAATGTGACTGATATTTTCCGGAATGAGTATTTGACACCCCGTTCGCCTTATACCACTTTACAACTTCCTGTTCAGGGCATTGGCGAGTGGTGCCATCCCAAATTAACTGCTGATATTGATGATACAGGTTTGCGTGCCTTGGTACGTGATGAGATGTTGACTACCAAACTGGGTGTGCCATTCCGAACATTGGCTCAAGGAAGCAATATTGCTTTTACTTCGTTGTGGGATAATTATCCGGACAGTTTGAGTATTCCGCTTTCCGGTCGGGCTTCTCATGCCTATTTAATGATGGCAGGCAGTACCAACCACATGCAGTGTCGCATTGCTAATGGTATTGTTCGTGTATACTATACAGATGGGACTTCTGATGTATTGGAATTAGTGAATCCGGATAACTGGTGTCCTATTGAGCAGGATTTCTATGTTGATGGTCAGGCATTCACCGTTGTTTCTCCCCGTCCTTATCGCATTCATTTTAAGACGGGTTTGGTTAGCAATGACTTGGGAAAGGACTTAGGCATAAAGGGTGTTTATGGACGTTCCATCGAGGGAGGAGCAGGTATACTTTTGGACATGCCTCTGAATCCTTCCAAAGAGTTAAGTCATCTGACGTTGGAAACACTTTCAAACGATGTTGTTATCGGTCTGATGGGAGTTACATTGCAATAAAATAAAAATAACATATTAATAAAAGGATAAGAATTATGATGAGAAGAACTATTAATTTACTACTGATGTTGCTTTTTGTGGCAGAGGTAACATCTGCGAATACTGTTGATTTTGATAAAGCATTTAAAGAAAGCGCCCGTATCGAAAAACAGATTAAACGGACCTCTTTTCCGAAACGAACATTTCTTATAACTGATTTTGGAGCAAAAACGGATGATGAGGCTAATCCTTGCCATGAAGCCATTAATCAGGCTATTCTACAGTGCAGTCTGTCAGGAGGTGGCACAGTAATTGTTCCTAAAGGCACTTTTTATACCGGACCTATTACTTTAAAGAGCAATGTAAACTTCCATCTCGAAGAGGGAGCTGTTTTGAAATTCTCTACAGATCAAAGCCTTTATTTTCCTGCAGTTTTAACCCGTTGGGAGGGAATTGATTGCTATAACGCTCACCCTTTGATTTATGCTTATGGTGAAAGCAATATTGCCATAACCGGAAAAGGTATTATCGATGGACAAGGTAGCATGGAAACTTGGTGGCCGATGTGTGGAGCCGTAAAGTATGGTTGGAAAGAAGGCATGGTGGCTCAACGCAATGGAGGTCGTGAACGTCTGTTGATGTATGGTGAAACATCTACTCCTGTTTACAAGCGTCTGATGAAGCCGGAAGATGGCATGCGTCCGCAGCTATTGAACTTACATTCCTGCCACACCATCTTGATTGAAGGTGTTACTTTGTTAAATTCTCCTTTTTGGGTGATTCATCCTCTTTTCTGCGAGAGCTTGATTGTTAGCGGAGTAACTGTTTTCAATCGTGGACCTAACGGAGATGGATGTGATCCTGAATCTTGTAAGAATGTGTTGATTGAGAATTGTACATTTGACACAGGTGATGATTGTATTGCCATTAAATCAGGACGTAATGAAGACGGGCGTAAATGGAATATTCCTAGTGAGAACATTATTGTACGTGGTTGCATGATGAGGAATGGACATGGAGGAGTAGTGATCGGCAGTGAGATTTCTGGTGGTTACCGTAACTTGTTTGTAGAAGACTGCCGGATGGATAGCCCGAATCTGGATCGTGTCATTCGTATTAAGACGAGCACTTGCCGTGGAGGACTTATAGAAAATGTATATGTGCGTAATGTAACGGTAGGACAATGTCGTGAAGCTGTACTTCGCATCAATCTGCAATACGAGAACCGGGAGAAATGTAAGAGAGGGTTTGACCCGATTGTCCGTAATGTGCATTTGAAAAATGTGACTTGTGAGAAGAGTAAATTGGGTGTGCTTATTATAGGGCTGGAGGATGATAAACATGTATATAACATCAGTGTAGAGGATTCTCATTTTAATAATGTAGCCAAAGGAGCAAATGATATTAAAGGGGCGAAAGATGTAACTTTCAAGAACCTTTATATCAATGGTGAATTGGTGAAATAGGGTATAATTGTGATAGATAAAAATCCAGCTATGAATGAAGAAGAATGGAATACTGTCTATGACGTACAAATCTATGTTACATCTTTATCCGCAATAAGTGATTGTGATTGGAATAAATTAGAATTCTGGATAAATCTTCATCAGGATGGTTTTATCTATAAATTGAGGCATTATTATCCTATACTTTCTGAAGATGATATACATATCATTCTTTTGTTACGTATCGATTTTAGTAATGCGCAGATTTCAGAGTTATTCCATATTCTAGGAAGTTCTTTTCGAATACGCCGTAGTAGATTGAAAAAGAAAATGAATGTTTCTTGTGAATCTATTACTGATTTTATTAAATCATTGCGTTTGGAATGATCTTTCTTTAAAAAACATATTTAAATGCGTATACACTGGCTGTGTATACGCATTTGTATACGGTTGAAATTTGTATT
>ERZ772818.744-NODE-744-length-32463-cov-38.879536_pt1 | contig 32463 bp, 22 predicted proteins | sample MGYA00580837_ERZ772818 | MGnify/ENA primary metagenome ERZ772818 (study PRJEB29015, sample SAMEA2737671) | human gut metagenome | biome: human gut; feature: human-associated habitat; material: faeces | place: China | collected 2012 ...
TGCTTCTGCTCCATCCACTGCGCGTCGCCCCTCGCGGAGGGGCGTGAATTGAAATAATCACAGCAAGCAAGCGCTCCGCAAAAGCCCTGCTGGTCGCCCCTCGCGGAGGGGCGTGAATTGAAATCACCATTCGTATATCCGACTGTGCAGGCTCGACCGTCGCCCCTCGCGGAGGGGCGTGAATTGAAATGTTGCGACGTAAGAGCGCAGTATTCATCCGCGCCGTCGCCCCTCGCGGAGGGGCGTGAATTGAAATAGGCTGCCGGACGGGAGCCGGGATACGGGCATTGTCGCCCCTCGCGGAGGGGCGTGAATTGAAATTCGAAATTCGTGGATTTCATCAAAAATAGCCATGTCGCCCCTCGCGGAGGGGCGTGAATTGAAATTCGATATCAAACGCAAGTATACCGTTCGCGTATAGTCGCCCCTCGCGGAGGGGCGTGAATTGAAATTTGCCGTTGCGCCCTATCCGCAGTGCCGCTTGTAGCGTCGCCCCTCGCGGAGGGGCGTGAATTGAAATAACGCTTTTTCCCTGCTTCACAAGGCGCATGATTGTCGCCCCTCGCGGAGGGGCGTGAATTGAAATATTTTCAATCGCGGTGGCAAGGCAATCGAGTCCGGTCGCCCCTCGCGGAGGGGCGTGAATTGAAATTCACCTACACGCTGTATGTGGGTGTCGAACCCGTCGCCCCTCGCGGAGGGGCGTGAATTGAAATTTGGTGCTGTGCCGATACGAGCGCGCGCCCGGCAAGGTCGCCCCTCGCGGAGGGGCGTGAATTGAAATATTTTGTTGCCTCCTGTTAGGTGTAGTAAGTCACGTCGCCCCTCGCGGAGGGGCGTGAATTGAAATGTACATAGCATCATTCTGCACGCCGGAACGCAGCAGTCGCCCCTCGCGGAGGGGCGTGAATTGAAATTCAAACAGGGCAGCAGCTTCGTCGCGCGTGAAGAGTCGCCCCTCGCGGAGGGGCGTGAATTGAAATGATGTAAAGCCGCGCAGTTGTCATATCCACGTCGGTCGCCCCTCGCGGAGGGGCGTGAATTGAAATGGTGTAAATATCGAGAACATTCCGCATATTCCCGTCGCCCCTCGCGGAGGGGCGTGAATTGAAATACGCCTTGGTCTGCTGCTTCCTGTGACGCGGCGTGTCGCCCCTCGCGGAGGGGCGTGAATTGAAATCCACACTTCATCCCGCGTCAGCGTCGTCATTTTGTCGCCCCTCGCGGAGGGGCGTGAATTGAAATAGCACCACGCGGCGAATCGTACACGCTCACCGTCGTCGCCCCTCGCGGAGGGGCGTGAATTGAAATAGTACATAATGATTTCCCTTGTGCGTTTCCATCAGGTCGCCCCTCGCGGAGGGGCGTGAATTGAAATAAATCCTCGACGTTCTTGATGGCGAGCATCAGGTCGCCCCTCGCGGAGGGGCGTGAATTGAAATTAGGGGTAAAATGCAGCGTTCAACCAACGCGCAAGTCGCCCCTCGCGGAGGGGCGTGAATTGAAATATTGACTCTGCATAGGTTGCTTGTGCATCAAATGTCGCCCCTCGCGGAGGGGCGTGAATTGAAATGCCGTACTCGCCCTTGAGCGCGTCAATCAGCTTGTCGCCCCTCGCGGAGGGGCGTGAATTGAAATTTCTCTGCCCACAAGCAGTAAGGGGAAGTGTAGTGTCGCCCCTCGCGGAGGGGCGTGAATTGAAATAAACCAAGCATATTCATGCAGATTGCCGCGCCCAGTCGCCCCTCGCGGAGGGGCGTGAATTGAAATAATCAGCTTGTTAAGCTCCGCCAGCTCCGATTCTGTCGCCCCTCGCGGAGGGGCGTGAATTGAAATGTGTACAGCGTTCCGTTAAGCCCCTGTATTGCTGTCGCCCCTCGCGGAGGGGCGTGAATTGAAATGTCACGCCGTTGCGGGTCGCCCAGATAACACCGCGTCGCCCCTCGCGGAGGGGCGTGAATTGAAATACATACTTTCAAACGTGTCACATCGTGTCCTGCGTCGCCCCTCGCGGAGGGGCGTGAATTGAAATTTGGAGGTGTGAACGTGTATCAGAGCAAACGGCAGTCGCCCCTCGCGGAGGGGCGTGAATTGGCGTGGCTGCTGGCTTTCGGGAAAGAAGGTCAGCAGCCGCGTTTTCATCCTCTGCTTCCGCTGCAAAAAAACTTTCCGCACCCTCTTGACAAAACTGTTGGAATAGGGTATAATAATCAATGTCGCCGATAAAAGCGACGGAATGACGCGGGGTAGAGCAGCTTGGTAGCTCGTCGGGCTCATAACCCGGAGGTCGTAGGTTCAAGTCCTACCCCCGCAACCATTTGGCTCAATAGCTCAGCTGGCCAGAGCATTCGGTTCATACCCGAAGTGTCATAGGTTCGAATCCTATTTGAGCCACGAACGCCGCAGAGAAATCTGCGGCATTTTTTTGTTTTGGGCGGAATAATAGGACATTGCAAAAGGCTTTCAGAAATCAAAAAATCCCCCTGCCGAGAAGGAAAACTCCTCGGCAGGGGGCAGTGAAAATCGACGGAGGATTAGTCCTCGTCGTCCTCTTCTTCCGGCAGCTCGGCATTGTGATACACGTTCTGCACGTCGTCGTTGTCCTCCAGCATCTCCAGCAGCTTCTGAATCTTCTGGATCGTTTCTTCGTCAGGCAGCGCAACCGTGTTCTGCGGAATCTTGTCCACTTCAGCGGTCAGGAAGGTGACGCCCTGCTTCTCCAGCGCTTCGCGGACGGTGGAGAAGTCGTTCGGCGCGGTGTAGATTTCGTAGGCGTCGTCATCCACCTTCATGTCTTCCGCACCGGCGTCCAGCGCCATCATCATCATTTCTTCTTCGTCCGAACCGGGAGTGCGTTCCACCACCAGAACGCCCTTCTCGTCGAACATGAAGCTGACGGAGCCGGTCGTGCCGAGGTTGCCGCCGTTTTTGGCAAAGCAGTGGCGCACGTCGGAAGCGGTACGGTTGCGGTTGTCGGTGATGGTATCAACGATGACCGCAACGCCGCCGGGCGCATAGCCTTCATAGGTGATCTGCTCGTAGGTCACGTTGGACAGTTCACCGCTCGCCTTCTTGATGGAGCGCTGAATATTGTCATTCGGCATATTGTTGGCTTTCGCCTTGGCAATGATGTCGCGCAGCTTGCCGTTGGATTCGGGGTTTGCGCCGCCATCGCGCACAGCAATCGCGATTTCACGGCCAATCTTGGTGAAAACAGCGCCGCGGGCAGCATCCGCCTTGCCCTTCTTCGCCTGAATATTATGCCACTTGGAATGCCCAGACATCCGAAAATCCCTCCTGAAAAAGTCAGGGAAGCGCCGCAAACCGGCATTTCCCGCGAAATAGTAGCTTGAAAACGCTTTATTATAGCATTTTGGTGCTTGTCACGTCAAGGGTGAGAGCCGTAATTTCGCGATTTTTTCGGGAAAAAACAGGGCAGAAGCGCGTTCTTCTGCCCCGATATCGTAGGTTTATTGCACTTCGTACGTCCCGACCTGCTCGGATGTGCCGAAGCCCAGCACTTCGCTTGTCGGGCGGGAGTTGGTCTTGCCGCCGTCGTAAGCGCCAATCTGGTTGAGCTGCTTGCCCATGAAGACCATCACTGCCGTCTGCCCGCCGTCCATGTTGAAGGCGACCTGACAGCCCTTGGCGCGCATCATCTTCGCCAAATAACTGATGGTAACGCCTGCGGAGCGCTTCAGGCGCCCTTCGCACATGATGGCGACGTAGTGACCGGGTTCGACCATGCCGATGGCGCAGCGCGGATTCTTGTTCTCGTTGTTGGCGTAGGCGCGCTCGGACACTTTGCCGTCCAGCAGCAGATACGGACCGAAGGAGTACACCGTCTGTACACCCTCGTCGATGAACTCCTGCGCCGTCTTTTCCCAGCTGTGGTAGACTTTAAGGCTGCCGTCAGGCATGAACGCCAGCATGTCCAGATTCGGGAACATGGAGTTCGTTACCTGCTTTTCGGTGTACGGGTCGTCATAGAGAATGCGCCCATCGCGGATGACAACGCCTGTGTGGCGGTTGTTGTTCACGGCGACGCGGTAAGTGTAGTAGTCCGTGTTCATCGCAAAAACGACGTTGTGCTTCTTTGCGGTTTCTGTCGCGTCCACACGCACTTTGCCCATCTTCTCCGGGTCGTTTTGCACCGTGCGGAGCATTTCGCCTGCGTCCAAATCGCCGTACAGATCCGCCTCAAACCACGTCAGCGGCTGGGTTGCGTCGTATTTGCGCTGGATGATGACTTTGCTGGTCTGGCTGACGTAAATCCACAGTCCCTCGTCCTCGGAAGAGTAGAGGTATTCGCCTTCATCGAGGAAACCCTTGGCGTTGAGGGCGGGCATGTGCGCCATGTATGCGGGCACTTCGGTGGGCGCGGGCGTGGCCTCTACGTTGTTTGCCGCCGCATCGTAAGAACCGGGCGCGTCGTAGATGTTTTCGAGGAAGTCGTCTTTGCGGACATCCTCGCCTACGGTCGTGAACGCCAGACCAAACACGCGGTTGTCGTACTTCGTGCCTGTTTCGGTGACGCTCATGCCGGAGGAGGCCTGCGTCTTGTGCAGGGTATAGGCTTCTTCCGCCAGCTCGATGCCGGTCGCGCCATTCATGCTCTTGAGCGGAACCGTCCAGTCAAACGTAATCTGATTTTCGGGGTACAGGTGCAGGTACAGCTTTTTGACCTGCCAAGTGCCGTATGCAATGGTGGACGCGGTGAACTCATCCTCGTTTGCTGCCAATGCAATGCAGTTCTGGGCGGCGTCAGCAATCATCATGTGCTGCTTGTGGCCATACTCGCCATTGGTGTCCTGTGTCACAACGACTTCCGGTTTGTACTGCCGATACAGCCCCACAATCCATTCGTTGACTTTGCCTTTGCCGCCCGCAGATTTATAGGCTGCTTTGAGATTTTTGGCATAGCTGTCCTTGAAAGTGCCAATGACCGGATACGTCCGAACGCCCATGTGCCACAGACCGTTGAGCAGCTCGGAGGAGCGGGTGGTGTTGGAACGGGTGAAGTACGCCACAACCACCTTGCGCTGCTGCTCGACAGCGTAGGTGGGAATTGCGCCGCCGAAGAAAATCAGCTCATCATCCGGGTGCGTGGAGAGAAAGAGGATATCCGCCTTCTCCTCCGTCGGCTGCCATACCTGCACCCAGTCAGGCAAATCGCCCTCAGAAAGCACAAACAGGTCGTTGATGCGCAGGGCGGTTTTCTTCTCGCTTGTCACCGCCAAGCGGACATGCTGCGCGGGCTGCGGCAGCGCAACATACGCGTGGAGGAAGCGCGTGTCGCCCGGCACGGCGGTGAACCAGTCCTTGCCGTCGTCGCTGGTCTGGATTTCCCACGATTCAGGCATGTTGCCGAAGCAGACATAAAGCCCGGCAATTGGCTTGCCCTCCGGCGCGGTAATTGCGATCCATGGGGTTTTGATTTTGTTGCTCTCCCAGTAAGAAGTATACTTCTTGTCCGTCATCAGCGTGTATTTCCGCCCGGAACTGCACACCTTGAACTTGCAGTCCTCTGTGATATCATTCGCTTCCGCGGCGAAGGCAACGCTCAGGCTCAGCGCGAGCAGCGTCAGCAGCGCTATCAGCCATTTCTTCATAATCAATGCCATTCCTTTCTATGATACTCCAACCTGAAGAATAGCATAAAAAGAAGGCGATTGTCAACGAAAACCGGCAGAAGAATGGAAAATTTACAACTTCCGTCCGCATTCGCTGTTGACGGAAGGCAGGGAGCATGGTACAATGCAGCGTAGGAAGGGGGGGAGAAGCATGCAACAGCCGCGCATCTTTTTTGCCGTGGCGCTGCACGAAAAGTACGCGCTGCCGACAGATTCGCTGTATACGCCAATTCAGGCGGGCGCGGCGATTCATCCGCCGCTGGGGCTGATGCGCGACGATACGGGCGAAAATATCAGCGCGAAGAACGGCAGCTACTGCGAACTGACGGTGCTGTACTGGATGGCGCACAATGTGGATGCGGACTGGTACGGCTTGTGCCATTATCGGCGATACTTCTCCCTCCGCAGGACAGGCTGTCCGCAAAAGCGCATTCTGACGCGCGCGCAGCTGCTGCCCCTGCTTGATACGGCGGATATTTTTTTGCCGAAAAAGCGGCACTACTGGCTGGAAACGAACTTCACGCAGTATGCCCATGCGCACCACGAGGAGGACTTGTGGAAGGCGCGGGCGGCGCTTGCGCGGCTGCATCCGGGGCAGGAGCGCGTGTTTGACCGCGTGATGGCGCGCCGCTCCGGGCATCGGTTCAACCTGATGCTGATGCGCCGGGACGCGCTGCAAAGCTATGCATCGTGGCTGTTCCCCCTGCTGGACGCGGCGGAAATTGACACGACGGGCTACAGCGCGCGGGATAAGCGGGTGCATGGTTTTCTGGCGGAGCGGCTGCTGGACGTGTGGCTGGCACAGCAGGATTACCGCGTGAAAGAACTGCCCGTGGCGCATCTGGAACGGCAGCACTGGGGACGGAAGATTGCAGCGTTCCTGCTGCGGAAAATGGGCATCAAAAACGACCGAACGGCGCGGTGAAGCGGGTTCGGTCGTTTTCGTTATCCTGTATAAACACGCGGAAGCAGTATGAAAGTGAAGTCAACTCAATCGCGAGAAAGGGAGTCCAGAGGGTCGAAGAACCTTTGGCAGGGTCAAGGGGCAGCGCCCCTTGGGTCACCCCACCCACACCGTCTCTTTCAGCAAGTCCTCGTCCTTCGCGCTGTGCCCCGCCATCAGCATGAAGTCGCCCGGCGCGAAAACACGCTCTTCCGCACGGTTGATGTAGGTGAACGCGGTGCGGTCGAGATGGAAGGTGACCTCCTGCTCCTCACCCGGCTGCAGAAGCACCTTGCGGAAGGCAATCAGCTGCTTCACAGGCTGCATCACCTCGCATACGCAGTCGTGCAGGTACACCTGAACCGTCTCTTCGCCCGCAATGTCGCCCGCGTTGCGCACCTTCACCGACAGCGTGAGCGCATCCGCATCCACCGCCAAATCGCGGTAGACAAACGGCGCATAGCCGATGCCCTCGCCAAAGGTGAACAGCGGCTCGGCAGGCAGGTCGCTGTAGTGTCCCCAGTGCCAGCCGGGGAGATGGTTGTAGTACACCGGCACCTGCCCCGAATGGTGCGGGAAGCTGATGGGCAGCCGCCCGGACGGATTCAGCCGCCCGAAAATCGCTTCCGCGACCGCCTGACCGCCGAACATGCCGCCGTTGAAGGCGCACACGAGCGCATCCGTCGAATGGGCAATTTCCGGAATTGCCAGCGGCTTGGAGGACAGCAGCACCGTCACCAGCGGAATCCCCAGCGCGCGAAGCTGCTGGTATAGCTCCATCTGCTGCCCGGACAGGGCAAGGTCGGCGCGGTCTTTCGTTTCGCCGTACTGTGCGTAAACATCGCCCACGACAAGCACAATCGCATCCGCATTCCGGCACGCAGCTACCGCACCCGGAATATTGTCAGCATCCGAAGGAAGCACGCCGCACCCGCGGTGGTACACAACCTCGAAATTCTCCTGCGCGCCGATGGCCTCGATGCCCTCGCGAATCGTTACATATGGGCGGACGGCGGGGCGGTTTGGGATGAGTTCGGGATGCGTGAAGTACGTCCAGTCGCCGTACTGCGCGCGAATGTCGTCCGCGCTCGCACCGATGACCGCCACACGGCGGACGGATGTCAAGGGCAGGGTGTGCGCGTCGTTTTTAAGCAGGGTGATGGACTTGCGTGCCGCCCGAAGCGCCGCCTGCTGATGCTCCTCGCACCCGATGCACCCCGGACGCCCGCTCTTCTCCGGCTGCGCAAGCAGATTCATGCGGCACTTGACGGTCAGAATGTGGCGCACCGCGTCGTCCAGCACGGCTTCGTCGAGCTTGCCGGAGCGCACCGCGTCAATCGCCGCATCGTAGAAGCCGAGGGAGGTCATCATCATGTCGTTGCCTGCCTTGGCAGCCAGCACGGACGCTTCGGGCATGTCCGCCGCGACGTGCTGGGCGGTCAGAAGCGAATGGCAGTTGTCCCAGTCGGTGACGCTGAAGCCGTCAAAGCCCGCGTCGCCGCGCAGAATCGCCTTCATGCTCTTCTCGTCGGCGGTGAAGGGCGTGCCGTCGATGGAACCATACGCCGTCATGACCGTTGCGCACCCTGCCCGGAACGCCTTCTCGAACGGCGGCAGGAACGTCTCGCGCAGGCGGCGGTACGTCATTTCCGTGTCACAGGCATCGCGCGCGCCAACCGCCTCGCCGTAGCCGATGTAGTGCTTGGCGCACGCCAGAATATGCTCGCCGTCGGACAAATCGTCGCCCTGATAGCCGCGCACGATTGCTTCGCCTAATTCACCCGCCAGATAGGGGTCTTCGCCGAAGGTTTCGTCGACGCGCCCCCAGCGGGTGTCGCGCCCCAGGCACAGCACGGGCGAGAACGTCCAGTGCAGCCCGTCGGTGGCAACTTCGCGCGCCGTCACTTCGCCCATTTCGCGCGCGATGTCCTTGTCCCATGCGCAGGCGCACGCCAGCTGCGACGGAAAGATGGTGGCGTGGTCATTCAGCCCATGCCCGTGGATGGCGTCAATGCCGAACAGCACGGGGATGCCCAGACGGCTATGGAGCGCCGCCTGCTGCACCTCGCGCGCGTCGTCGCCCAGAACGTGCAGGAACGAGCCTGCGCCGAGCTTCGCCCAGCGCAGCGCTTCCTCGCGTCCGACGACGGTGTAGGGAACCTGCACCATTTGGGCGGCTTTTTCTTCCAGTGTCATTTGGGAAAGCAGGTTTTCCACCTGCTGGCGGATGGCTTCGTTGGAAAGCATGGAGAATCCTCCTTATTGGCGTGAATCGTTATGGCACTATGTGTGGAATATCCTCATGATACAGGCAAAAGCAAAAAAAGACAAGCGGGGAAGCGGGAAAAATTTTGCGAAAACGATTGAGAAGTCAAGAAAAAACAGACGTTTGGGCTGATTGCACGGATTTTCGGAAAAGTTTTCGGACATTTTTTTTGCTTTGGCGCAAGGATTTTTCACTTGTTTGTCGTACTCTTTGAGCAGGGAATTCATTCTTTTCATTTTTGAAAGGAGTACGCAATGAATCGGGAGCGTTATTTGCAGGAAATCGACGCGGTGAACGCAGCGGGAAAATATCACCCGACGTGGGAATCGCTCAGCACCCACCCTGTGCCGGACTGGTATCGGGAGAAACGGCTGGGTATCTTCCTGCACTGGGGCGTGTTTTCTGTTCCGGCGTATCATGATTGGTACGCGCGGAACATGTACATCAAGGGTTCGCCGGAGTATGAGTACCACTGCCAGCATTACGGGCAGCCGAAGGATTTCGGGTTCAAGGACTTCATTCCGCAGTTCAAGATGGAAGCGTTCGATCCGCAGGCGTGGGTGAAGCTGTTCCGGGAAGCGGGGGCGGATTACATCGTGCCGGTGGCGGAGCATCACGACGGATTCCAGAATTACCGGAGCGAGCTGTCCCACTGGAACGCGGCGGAAATGGGCCCGCACCGGGACATCATGGGCGATTTGCTGGTGGAGGCGGAGCGCGCGGGCATGACGCTGGGCGCATCGAGCCATCGCGTGGAGCACTGGTGGTTCCTGGGGCATGGGCAGGAGTTTGACAGCGACATCAAGCAGCCGATGCACTTGGGGGATTACGCATGGCCCGCCATGCCCGAAGCGGAGAATCAGGACTTGTTCTCCGAACCGACCCCGACGGATGAGTTCCTGACGGACTGGCTGCTGCGCTGCTGCGAAATCGTCGACCGCTATCATCCGCGCATCCTCTATTTCGACTGGTGGATTCAGCATTCCGCCGTCAAGCCGTACCTGCAGCGCTTCGCCGCGTACTACTTCAACGTGATGGAAAGCCGCGGCGGGTGCGTCATCAACTACAAGCACGACGCATTCCCGTTCGGCATCGGCGTGCCGGACATTGAGCGCGGGCAGTTCGCGGAAGCGAAGCCGTTCCTGTGGCAGTCGGACACGTCCGTCATGCGTGGCAGCTGGTGCTACTCTGTGCAGCCGGACAAGGCGGTCTACAAAGCGCCGCAGGAGATTGTGCAGGACTTGCTGGACGTGGTGAGCAAAAACGGCCGCCTGCTGCTGAATTTCGGCCCGAAGCCGGACGGCACGCTGGCGGACAAAGACGTTGAGATCCTGCACAAACTGGCGGACTGGATGCGCGTCAACGACGAGTGCATCCATGGCACAGGCTTGTGGCGCATCAATCAGGAAGGCCCGACGAAGATTCAGGAGGGGCAGTTTGCCGACGGCGCGTCCCGCAACTTCACCAGCGAGGACTTCCGCTTCACCTGCTGCGGCGGAAACATCTACGCGGCGTGCATGGCATGCCCGGCGGACGGCAGGCTGCACATTCGGTCTCTGCGCGAGGCGGACGCGAGCCACTTGCCGCTCTGGCACGGCATTGTGCGGAAGGTGGAGGTGCTGGGCAATCCCGCGCAGGTCGCGTGGACGCGCGACGGCGAAGCCCTGCATGTGGATTTGGGGACTTACCGCAGCGACATGCCGGTTGTGGTGAAAATCATCACGGACTAAAGACGGCGGTTTCCGCGCCCTGTGCGCATGAAAAAGCCATCAATATTATCATAAAGGAGAGCATCAACATGCGTTTTACGCAAGGTTACTGGGTCATCCGGCAGGACTATGTGATGTCCTACGCCACGCAGACCGTTCGCGTCATCAAGAACGACAAGGAGCTGCACATCATCAGCGCCTGCCGCCCGATTCGCCACCGCGGCGATATTCTCGACGGCGGCTCGCTCGACATTGTGTTCACTGCGCCGCGCAAGAACATCATCCGCGTGCAGGTGACGCACTTTGCCGGAACGCCGCGCAAAGACCCCAAGTTCACGACGTATGAAGAGGACGTGACGCCCGAAATCCGCGAGGATGACGACTACGCCTACTTCATCTCCGGCGACTTGACCGCGCGCGTGAGCAAGGGCGGCAATTGGGCGGTGGACTATATGGTCGGCGACCGCATCCTGACGACGTCCGGTTGGCGCGGCATGGGCCGTGCGCTGAAGAAGGACGGCACGCCCTGCTCGCTTCTGCCGCACGGCACGTCCTACATGTCCGAGAGCCTCCAGCTCGACGTGGGCGAATGCGTTTACGGTTTGGGCGAACGCTTCGGCGCATATGTCAAGAACGGTCAGACGGTTGATATGTGGAACGCGGACGGCGGCACGGCGTCGGAGCTGGCGTACAAGAACATCCCGTTCTATATGACCAACCGCGGTTACGGCGTGCTGGTGGAGAACGCAAGCGACGTGTCCTTTGAGGTCGCGACGGAAAAGGTGGAGCGCGTCCAGTTCTCGCACGAGGGCGAAACGATGGTCTACGACGTGATTTACGGCGGCACGCCGAAGGACACGCTGGACTTGTACACCGCGCTGACGGGTCGTCCGGCGCTCGTGCCCGCGTGGTCGTTCGGTCTGTGGCTGTCCACCTCCTTCACCACGAATTACGACGAACAGACGACTTCCTCCTTCATCAACGGCATGGCGGAGCGCGACATTCCGCTGTCCGTGTTCCACTTCGACTGCTACTGGATGAAGGGCTTCAACTGGTGCGACTTCGAGTGGGATCATGACACGTTCCCCGACCCGGTGGGAATGCTCAAGCGCTACCACGAAAAGGGGCTGCATATCTGCTGCTGGATTAACCCGTACATCGGTCAGGCGTCGCCGCTGTTCAAGGAAGGCATGGAGCATGGCTACCTGCTGAAAAAGACCGACGGCAGCCTCTTCCAGACCGATATGTGGCAGGCGGGCATGGCGATTGTCGATTTCACCAATCCGGACGCTTGCAAGTGGTACGCTTCGTACCTTTATAAGCTCATGGACATGGGCGTGGACTGCTTCAAGACCGACTTCGGCGAGCGCATCCCGGTGCGCGACATTCGCTGGTTCGACGGCAGCGACCCGGTCTATATGCACAACTATTACACCTATCTGTACAACAAGGTTGTCTTTGACGTTGTGAAGGATCGCAAGGGCGAGGGCGAAGCGATTCTGTTTGCCCGCAGCGCGACGGTCGGCGGTCAGCAGTTCCCGGTGCATTGGGGCGGCGATAACTCCGCAACCTACATCTCGATGGCGGAAACGCTGCGCGCGGGGCTATCCATGAGTCACAGCGGCTTTGGCTACTGGAGCCACGATATTTCCGGCTTTGAGTCCACCGCTCCGGCGGATGTTTACAAGCGCTGGGTGCAGTTTGGCCTCTTGTCCTCCCACAGCCGCCTGCATGGCTCGACCAGCTACCGCGTGCCGTGGCTGTTTGACGAGGAGAGTGTTGATGTCTGCCGCAAGTTCACCAAGCTCAAGTGCCGCCTGATGCCCTACCTGTACGGCAAGGCGGTGGAGGCGCACGAACACGGCGTGCCGATGATGCGCCCGATGATGCTGGAGTTCCCGGATGACCCGGCGTGCGATATGCTCGACCGCCAGTACATGCTGGGCGATTCGCTGCTTGTCGCGCCGATTTTCCGCAAGGACGGCGAGGTGCAGTACTATCTGCCCGACGGAACGTGGACGTCCCTGCTGGATGGCGGCAAGGTCGAGGGCGGCCACTGGCAGACGGAGATTCACGACTTCATGTCCCTGCCGCTGATGGTGCGTCCCGGCACGGTGCTGCCGCTGGGCGCACATGACGACCGCCCGGATTACGACTATCTGGACGGCGTGGAGCTGCACGTCTACCAGCTGGCGGACGGCGAGAGCGAGACGGTTGAAATCCCCGACACGAAGGGCAATGTCGCCGCGACCTTCACAGTGACGATGAAGGACGGTCAGGCGCAGGTCGAAACCGACTCTACGAAGCCGTATACCGTCGTGGTGCATTCGTAAGATTGGCATAAAGAAGCAGCCCTCTGGCGCAAGCGCGTCAGGGGGCTGTTTCCGTACATCAGGCGGATGAAAATGAAGCTTAGGGCACCACCACACAAATAAGGTGGTGCATTAGGTAGCCTGCGGTTCGGCGGACGGCGCGGCATACACCGCGTCGCCATCCATAGTCGTGGCTTCCAAGAGCGCAGTCAGAAATAGATACAGCGCGTGATGATCCCGCGCCAGATTATACCCCGATAGAATCAGCAGTTCGCCGGAATCCGCCAGCACCATCAGCGTAATTTTGTCCTCGCCGTCGTCAAAGGCATCGTTCACCACGCCGCCGAGAATGCAGAAGCCGGGCTGGGCGTCAAAATCCATCGTCTCGCTGGTCTTGGGGTCGAAATCCTGCATCAGGACGGGCAGCGCCGTCGCTGGGTCGTCATCCGGCACGCGGGAAATCACCATCGCCACCACGCGCGAATCCCCCCGCACAAGCGTGATGCGCCCCTCCGCCATCTCCACATGCGCGTCCTCCGGCAAAACCACGTTGAAGGGCGCAAGTGCGCTTTCCGGCACGGCGGTCAGCATCGGCGTGGGCGCGGGCGTGCCGGTCGGGGCGTCCGTTTCTTCCGCCAGCGGGCAGGAGAAGGTTATCAGGGAAAAAAGAAGCATCAGGCAAAGCAGCCGCGTCATGCGCCGCATGGTCATGCACCTCCGTCAAAAGCAGTTTCGTGTCTTCATCATACCGCATTTGCGCGCGGATGTCAATTTGCGAAATGTAACACTTCCTTTTAGGGAAAAATTATGATATGATAAGGGCGGAAATTCCCGCAACACGAAGGAGGTTTTTTCCTTGATGCAGAAAATCATTCGCCACCTGTTCTGCCAGCCGCACATGGCGCGCCGGATTGTTGTGCTGATTCTCAGCGTGACGATTATGGGCGCGTGCGTGTCGGTGTTCGACCGCATTCAGTTCGGCACAGACCCCGCGTCCGTGCTGAATCTGGGCGTTGCCAATAAGCTGCACATGCTCCTTGGCACCTACCAGATGCTCTTCTACGGCGCGCTGCTCATCGTCGTGATGGCGATGCGGCAGTGGGAGTTCATCGGCCTGGGGTCGATTGCAAACATGGTGCTTGTAGGTTACTCGAAGGACTTGTTCGATGTTATCTTTAGCAGCATGAACATCCTCAATCGCGACGCAATGGGCATGACGGAGCGCATCTGCTGGCTTGTGCCGACGCTGGGCGTGTTCATGGTCGCCGTGGCGTTCTATATGGTGGTGGAGCTTGGCAGCGGGCCGTATGACGCGATTCCGCAGATTATCTCGAAGTACGTCAAGAAGATTCCCTATGCCGTCATTCGCATGATTTACGACCTGTCCGCGATTGCCATCGGCTGGCTGCTGGGCAGCACGGTCGGGGTGGTGTCGATTGTTACGGGCTTCTTCCTCGGCCCGATTATCGCGGCGATTGCGAAGAAATTCCGCCCATGGTTTGCGTAATTTCCCGGAGGTGACATGATGCTCGCCGAAAGAATGGAATTGCTGACGAAGCGCCCGCAGGGAACGCTTTTCCCTCCGGCGCAGAACCGCGCGGCATGGGAAGCGCTGCCCGCCGACGACCGCACGGACATAGAGGCGTTCATTGCCAAGTGGCGCGGTACGCCGTACCCGATGCTGCTGCTGAGCGACTACGCCGCATTCGTCCGCACGGGCAGCCGCGCACAGTGCGAAACGCCGTATTTCGCGCGTCGGCGGAAGCTTATCGCGGCGGTATTAGACGTGTGCCTGCACGGAGAATCGGCGGATATGTCCCCGGTGGAGGATGGCTTGTGGTGCATCTGCGAGGAAACGACATGGGCGATCAGCGCCCATGCGAACCTGACGGCGGCGCACCCGTTCCCCATCAGCAGAGAACCGATACTGGACTTGTTCGCCGCGCAGACTGCCATGGTGCTGTCCTTTACGCTGACGCTGCTGGGCGATTGGCTTGACAGCTCCCTGCACCAGCGAGTGACGGCGGAAATTCAGCGCCGCGCGATTGACCCGTTCCTGCACCGCAATACCGACTGGTGGATGGGGTTCACACGCAAGGATTTGTGCAACTGGACGCCGTGGATTGTGTCGAACGTGATGTTCTCGGCGCGGTGCTTGCTGGACGATCCGCTGCCTGTGTATCGCCGCGCCTGCGGGATGCTCGATGCGTATCTGCGCTGCATCCCGGCGGACGGCGGCTGCGACGAGGGCGCGGCGTACTGGAACATGGCGGCGGGCAGCCTGCTGGACTGCCTTGAACTGATGGCGGAAGCCGGGCTTAACTGCTGGGACGAGCCGAAGCTGCGGAACATGCTGCGCTTCCCGCTGCTGATGTCGCTGGGGAATGGCTATTTCGCGAACTTCGCGGACTGCGACGCGCGCCCGGTGATGTATGGCGAGCGATTGCAGCGCGCGGGCGAACTGCTTCGCGATGCGCCGCTGACGGCGATGGGGCAGAACCTGCGCGGTCAGCCGACGGACTGCATCGGCGACGTGCCGCACTTTTCGCGCCTTTTGCAGCGTCTGTTCCATCCGGTCGGCGCAGGTCAGACGGCAGCGGACACGCAGGACACGCTGCTGCCGGACTTGCAGGTGCGCATCATCCGCCGGAATGGGTGGACGCTGTGCATCAAGGGCGGACACAACGGCGAAAGCCACAATCACAACGACGTCGGGTCGCTGATGGTGTATGTGGATGGGCATCCGCTGCTGGTGGATGCGGGCAACATGGTTTACACCGCGAAAACCTTCTCCGATGCGCGCTACACGCTCTGGAACTGCCGGAGCATGTACCACAATGTGCCGCTGATTGGCGGATTCGAGCAGCGCGCCGGGGCAGAGTACGCCGCGCGGAACTTCCGCACCCTGCCGGACGGCGCGTCGCTGGACATGGCGGGCGCGTATCCGGCGGAGGCGGGCGTGCTGTCGACGATTCGCGGCGCATGGGTCACGACGGACGGGGTTCAAATTGCGGACGAAATCACCCTGCAAGCGCCGGAAGCCGTCACGTTCACCATGCTGGCGCGGGAGAAGCCGGAAATCCGTCCGGACGGGATTGAATTTGCGCACGCACGGATGGAAATCAGTCCCATGCTGGCGGCAACGGTGGAAGAAATCCCCGTTACCGACGCGCGGATGGCGAAGAACTGGCATGGGTCGCTCTGGCGGATTGCGCTGACGGCGGAAGCGGGCAGGCATCATCGGCTGACCATCAAAATCAGCAGAAATAATTTTGCGAATCAGGAATGAGAGCGGCGCTTCATTCGTTGTATGATTGGAAAGCCAATGGAAGGAGGAAACTTCCTCATGAAGAATTTCTGGAAAATTGTGATGCTGACCGTCCTGTGCGTATCGCTGTTGTGCGGCGTGACGGCGATGGCGGAAGCCGACCGTTTTCAGTTTGAAAAAACAAATTTGACCGTCTTTGAGGGCAATACGCTGGAATTGTCGCTCATCCGGCAGGGCAATTGCGCGGCGGACGGCGAATTGACATTTGTCAGCGGGCGCGAGAACATCGCGGCGGTGGATGAAAACGGTGTGGTAACGGGGCTGACGAAAGGGCAGTCGACGATTACCGCGACGCTCAAAACCGAGAAACGGACGTGGAAAGCGTCTGTCACCGTGACCGTGGCGCGCGCCGTGACGGACATTGCGGTGAACGAAACGAGTCTCACGCTCTATGATGCGGCAGATCCGCTCATCAGTCACCTGACGGGCGGCGCGGGCGACCGCGTGCTGCTGCTGCGCAAAGGCAAGCAGGTGTCGATTCGGGCGACGCTGTCCCCCAATGACGCGAACAACCGCCGTTATACCGTCACTTCGTCGGATACGGACGTGGTGCGTGTGAGCGGGTCAACGCTGACGGCGCGCGGCGCGGGCGAGTGCATCGTGACCGTGGCGAGCGAATCGAACCCGGAAGTCAGTGTGGATTACCGCGCCATCGTCATCACCCCGGTAACGGGCGTGACCGTGACGGCGGACACCAAGACGCTCTTCATCGGCACAACGGCGCAGCTGACCGCGACGGTGAAGCCGGCGGACGCGTCCATCACGGGCGTGAAGTGGGAAAGCACGAACGAGAAAGTCGCCGTTGTGGATGAATACGGCGTGGTGACGGGCGTTGGGCGCGGACAGGCGACCATTCGCGCGACGGCGGCGGATGGCAGCGGTCAGCGCGCAAGCGTGAACGTGACCGTCAAGCAGCAGCCGGAAAGCATCACCCTGAGCGGCTTAAGCGGCAATATCCGCGTGGGCGGCGGCGTGACGCTGAAGGCGACTGTGCTGCCGAACACGACAAGCGACAAGGCGGTTGTGTGGTCTACGTCGGACGCGAGCGTCGCGACGGTGAGCGCGAACGGCTACGTCAAGGGCGTGCGCGCGGGCAGCTGCACCATCACCTGCCAGAGCAAGACGTTCCCGGAGGTCTATGCGCAAATCGACGTGACGGTGTATGCGCCGGTTACGTCCATCACCTTCAACGAGAAGAAACCGTCCGTGGCGGTGGGGCGCAGCATTGCCCTCAGCTGGACGGTGAAGCCGCAGAACGCGACGGATTCGTCCGTCAGCTTCTCGACGAACAAGCCGGATGTTGTGTCGGTGTCGGATGACGGCATCGTGACCGGTCTCAAGCGCGGTGAATGCTACGTCTACGCGACCGCGAACGACGGCAGCGGCAAGAAGGCGACCATCCGCGTGACGGTGACGCAGCCGGTCACGGGCGTGACGATGAAGTACACCTCGCAGAACGTGGGGCTGAACAAGTACACCACGAACACCGCTATTTTGGAACCCGCGAACGCCGACAACAAGAAGATGCAATGGACAAGCCAGGACGAGCGCATTGCGACGGTATCGGGCAACGGCTTGAATCCGAAGGTGACGGGCCGTGCATGGGGCACGACGACCATCATCGGTACGACGGATGACGGCAGTTATGTCGTCACCTACACCATCAACGTCGGCAGCAGAAAGGATGCGCTGCGCATCACGAATCTGTGGGCGGAAAACAACGCGGCGAAGATCGTCGTTTACAACGCCAGCAACCTGACCATCACCAAATTCTACTACACGATTTACCTTTACAATGCCTTCGGCGAACCGCTGGTCTGCAACACCGACGGGCGTTCCTTCTCCTTCAAGGGCACTTACAACTTCACCCTTGCCCCCGGTGAAGCGACCCGCCACGGGCAGTTCTCTTTCGGGCGCGAGTACATCAAGCCCTATGGCGTGGGGCAGGTGGTCATGCGCATCAATGGCTACGACATTGAGGGCGGTGAGCACTACGATATTCCCGCCAATGACCAGCCGGAATTCACCTGGAAGGCCACGATTGACGACGGACAAGGGTAATCCCGATGCCGCTTCTGGAAACAGGAGCGGCGCTTTTCAATTGGAAATGAGAAACCGGAAATAAGTGGCGAAAATGGGCGATTTCTTATCAGCGTCAGCAAACAAAAAAAGTATTTTGCAGCTATCTTGACACGCTTTTTCACCTGTGTTACACTGTGGGCGGTTGAAGAATGCCGTGTTCTTCGACCCTTTGCGGTATCCCAATAAATTGGATCTATCAACAGGTAATGTTTTTATTCACAGGGGAGGTCATCCGAATGAATACAACCCTGCTGGCAGCGCTGGCGCTGGGCGGCGCTGCGCTCTCGGTCAAGAAGCCGACGCAGAACCATAACCTGATGCGTCTGCCGTCCTTCCGGGGCATTGCGGAAGTCCGCGCAAGTCTGCCGGGACGGATGCGGCTCTATCTGCCCGCCGTATCCGCCAACCACGAAGCGGCAGAGGAAATGAAGCGGCAGCTGGAAGCAACCGGCGTGGTGCATGAAGTGGCGCTCAACTTCCGCCTGTCTACCGCTCTCATTCGCTACGACGAGACGAAGGTCGAAGCCGCCGTGGTGCAGGGCGCGGTGCTGAAGCTGATGGGATTGACCGACGCACTGCAGAAAGAGCCGGTCAGCCGAATTCAAAGCGGGTTGAATACGCTGATGGCGGCAATCAACCACGGTTTGCTGGAGGCGACGAACGGTCTGCTTGATGTGCGGACGCTGGCGGGATGCGCGCTGACGTTCGCGGGCGTGAAAAGCCTTGCGGTTAGCGGCGCGGCTGTTCCGGGCGCGATGACGCTGCTCTGGTGGGCAGCCAGCATCTGGAGGCGAAACGACAGTGGGACGAATTGAAACGGCGCTGATTCGCCACTACCTGAAGCCCACTGTGACCAGCGACCTGCCGGGGCGCTTGCGCTTGAGCTTTAAGGGATATCAGATGCTGCCGAAGGAAGCGCTGCCGTATCTGCATTATGTGCAGGACGTGATGACGATGCTGCCGGGGGTGCGGGATGCGCAGGTGAATCCGCGGATTGGCACGGCGCTGGTGACGTATGACGCGAGCATGACCAATCGGGAGGAAATCTTGCGGTGGATTGCGACGGCGGTGGATACGGGGCTGGAATTGGCGCAGGAGGTTGACTGGACAAGGAGCGATGTGGGGGAGGAAGAACTGGCGACGATGGCACGCCGCCGCCTCGCCTTGCGGCTGGGACAGACAAAAAAGTAACGGCAAAGACTTGTAAGGGAAAAGCGCCCAAGCCGGGCGCCAGTCAATGGGTGTCGAGAGGGGCTTTGCCCCTTCGCAGGGTCAAGGGACAGCGTCCCTTGTGGGGTTTGGGGCAACGCCCCAACTGTTCCACGGGCGAATAGTATGCCAAACGCGCTCAACAAAAGCGCAGGCAGCGAAGCGTCCCTGCCAGTAACTTCGCGCTTCCTCAGAAGCGCCCCCCAAGCTGCTCTTTCCAACACCTATGCTGTGTCGCGCCAGATTGGCGCGACCGTGCAGCTGGTCTTTCAAACATAGCTGGTCTTTTCCGCAAGCAGGGGTTTCGCCTCTGCGGAGGCGACAAAAGGGCAATGGAAACGGACGAAGTCCGCGATCGCCCTTTGGAAACCCTCGGTGCACACTCCTGTTAGTTGAGCCTTTTCACGGCAAGGGTTTGCGCAATCGACGCGAAAAAGCATGAATCATTGAATCTGAATTGCCAAATCAAAGAAGGGATAACATGTTCAATCGGGAAACACAGAAAAACTGGATGAAGAGTCAGGTGGCGCATAGCCTTCGCGGGCGCCTGCGGCTCAGAGTAGAAGGGCTGAACTTCCTGAATGACGAGAAGGAAGAAATTGCCCAGATGCTTGCCAATCTGCCGGGTGTGCAGTGCGTGCAGGTGACGCCGATTACCTGCGGCATCCTCCTGCGCTTCGATCCGACCGCGACGGATACGTCGATTCTCTGTGAAGGCGTGGACGTGACGATGGCGCGCTATGCCATGAACGCCTACCGCAATCGTCAGGCAGGCAGCAAGCCGGAAGAGCCGGAAGTGTCCATGACGACAAAGCAGCTGACAAAGCGGCTGGCGCTCAATGCGGGCGCAGTGGTGCTCGGCCACACGATTTTGCCCGGCAGCCTGCTCGGCGGTGCGATGGCGAGCTTCACGTCGCTGGAAGCGCTGACCAGTTTGGGACTGACGATGCCGATGGCACGGAGCGCGGCGGCGGGTCTGCGCCGCGATATGCGCCCGAACGCCGATTTCCTGACGGTTACGTCGATTGTCGCAAGTCTGCTGCTCGGTACGCCGCATTCCGCCCTGATGATTCTGGCGCTGTCTGACCTTGCAGAACTGATGACGTCCTACACCATCGAGCGCACGCGGTCGTCCATCAAGCAGATGCTGTCGGTGGAAGACGGCGAGGTCTGGAAGGTGCTCTCGGACGGTCGGCTGGAGAAAACGCCGATTGGTAAACTCGAAGCGGGCGATACCATCGAGGTGCACACGGGCGAGAAAATCGCGGTGGATGGCACGGTGGTGTCTGGCAGCGCGGTTGTTGACCAGAGCGCCATCACGGGCGAATTTGTTCCGGCGGAAAAGCGCAAGGACGCGGAGGTGTTCGCAGGCACGGTCGTCAAGAACGGCAATATGCAGATTCAGGCGCAGCGCGTCGGCGATCAGACGGTTGTCTCGCGCATCGTCGGCATGGTGGAGCAGAGCGAACTCAAGAAAGCGCCCATCCAGCGCTATGCCGATAAGTTCTCCAACTACCTCGTGCCGCTGAACTTCCTGCTGTGTGCGGCGGTTTGGCTCGTGACGCGCAATCCGCAGAAGGCGCTGAAGATGCTTGTTATTGACTATTCCTGCGGCATCAAGCTTTCGACCGCGACGGCGTTCTCTGCCGCGATTAACACGGCGGTCAAGCGCGGCGTGCTGATTAAGGGCGGCGCGTACATCGAGCAGATGAGCAGCGCGAACACCGTCCTGCTGGATAAGACCGGCACGATTACCGAGGGCCGTCCGCGCGTGACGGGCATGACGATGCTGACCGACACGATGGACGAGGCGGAAGTGCTTTCGCTGGCGATGGCGGCGGAGGAAACCAGCACGCATCCGCTGGCAAGCGCAATTCTGACCTACGGGCAAGCGCACGGAGCGAAAATTCCCCCGCATGGCGAAATTGTGACCGAAGTCTCCCGCGGCAGCCGGACGGAAGTCGACGGCAAGTGCATCCGCGTCGGCAACCTCAAGTACATGAAGGAAAACGGTGTCCGCGCGGATGTCGCGATTCCCGATGCGAACGGCGCAATCCCGAACTACGTTGGCGTGGGGGACAAGATTGTCGCCGTGCTGTACGCCATGGATAACCCGCGCGCAAACGTCCGCCGCGCCATCAACGCCCTGCGCTACGACGGCGTGGGCGACATTGAGCTGCTGACGGGCGATATGGCGGCACAGGCGCAGGCTGTTGCGGAAATGGTCGGCGTGGATGGCTATCAGGCACAGCTGCTGCCTGAACAGAAGGCAGAGGCTGTCTTGAAGCTGCAAACGCAGGGCAACGGCGTCGTCATGGTTGGCGACGGCATCAACGATGCGCCCGCGCTGGCGTATGCGGACGTCGGTATCTCGCTGGGCAGCAAGTCCACCGATATTGCCATGGAAACAAGCGACGTGGTTATCAACCGCGATGACCCGATGATGATTCCCGAACTGCGCCGCCTGGCGCGCGCGACAATGCGCATTGTGCAGCAGAACTTCGCAATGGTCATCGGCATCAATACCGTCGGGCTGATTCTCGGCGCGGCAAGCGGCATCTCTGTGTTGGCGAGCGCGCTGATGCACAACATGTCCACCATTCTCGTTGTGGCGAACTCGCTGCGGCTGATGGTGTTTCCGCCGATGGAGGGGTGACGAATGCACAATGACAACATCGGCGCGGTGCATTTGACAGTGCTGAGCGCCCTGCCCGGTAGACTTCGCCTGCAATTGGAAAAGCCGATTGAGGGCGAAGCGATTTTCCTGAGCATTCCGGGGCTGCAAAGCTGCCGGTATAATCCGCGCATTCAGACGATGCTGTGCTGCTACGACAAGGCGGTTATTTCTGAAAGTGACCTGCTTGTGCGCATCGGTGCGCTGTACGCCCGCTTGCAGCAGACGGCGGTGCTGCACGTCAAGCACTCGGAAGAAGAAGGCTTCTCGATGGCGCCCAGCGGCTATCTGGCGCTTGGCTGCATTGTCCTTGACGGCATGATGACCCTCGCGGGTTCGACGCTCACACGCTACACGCGCTGGCTGTCCGCCGGGGCGACGTTGACCGCCGTGGTTGAGCACGCCTATCAGGAACTGCACACACGCGGCAGTTTCGACCCGGAAGTGATGTCCGTCGTCTACCTGATTAACGCCATTGGCAAGCCCAACGGCTTTCAGGCGAGTCTGCTGGCGTGGATTGTCACGTTCAGCCGCCACCTGCTGCCGCGCGGCCCGCGGGAACAGGTATATCTGGTTCGGAACGGCGAACACACCACGACGCTCACCCCCGTCGTGGGCAATGAGGACGGCAGCGCCTTTGCTGGAAGCATCTTCCGCCGGAGCGTCGAAGTTTTAGCACATAAAGGGTGACCTAATTCGCTCGTCCGGCTGAAAAGCCTGAACGATAGATACTTGCAAAAAATAAGGAGGACAAACATATGTTGAACCTGAACATGAGCCCGATGGTCAAGGGCATTCTGATTGGTGTGGGCGTGAGCGCGGTTGGTTTCTACGCTTACAAGCACAACGAGGAGAAGGTGGATAACTTCCTGCGCAGCCACGGCGTGAAGGTCAAGACGCCGACGGCGGGCTTTGAGACGATGTCCGTGGAGGACCTGATGCGCACGAAGGAAAGCATCGAAGACCTGATTGCGGAGAAGGAACAGCAGGAGCAGAGCGTGACCGTGGAAGCGGACGCGGCTGTGGCGGCGGAATAACATACCATTCGCATCTTGGAACATTCGCATTTGAAAATAGTATCGCAACAAAAAGCGCGGCGCATGATGGATATGCGTCGCGCTTTTTGGGTGGCAAATTATTTTTTCCCGGCAGATAGAAACGTCAAGGCTGGAAAAATAAAACGGATGAAGTCCCTCCGCACGATTGAGCTGCGCGCTTTGCCTTATACTAATTCGCATCTAAAACATGGCATTCACACAGCATCTTTTCCGCCCCGGCTTTGCTTCGTTCCGCTCGTGCGTACCTCCAGTACGCCTCACTTCACTCAGCTTTGCCGGAACGAAAAATCTGCTATGCTCGATGCCATGTTTTAGAATCGAATTAGTATTACTTTGCCCGCATGTTTATCCCTTTTTATCCTCGCTTTCCCTTCCATCGTTCTCCCCCTTATGCTATAATAAAGCCAATCATCCGTGAAAGGAGGTTTCCGTCATGCTCTTCCCCCTGCGCGTCATCCGGCGCATTCATCGCGAAGGCTTTCGCTGCATCCCCGAAGCCATCCGGTTCCGCATCGCGCTCCATCGTCAGCGCCCCTTCCTCCAGACGGAAACCGCCCTGCGTCAAGCGGAGGAAGACGGCTACCAAGCCTTCATCCGCCGCCATGAAGCGCCCCTTTCAGCCCCCTTCACCCCGACCATGCGCTTGTCTTTCCTCATTCCGACTTATAATACGCCGCCGGAGCTGCTGCGCGCGCTGGCGGATTCGCTGCTGCATCAGTCGTGTGGCGCGTGGGAAGCCTGTTTCTATGACGGCGCAAGTACCCGCGCGGACACGCGTGAACTGCTGCAAGCGCTGACGCAGGAGGACAATCGCTTCCGTGTGACGTTCGGCGCGGAGAACCGCGGCATTGCGGGCAACACGAACGCCGCGCTGACGATGGCAACGGGGGAGTTTGTCGCGCTCTGCGACCACGATGATCTGCTCGCACCGGATGCGGTTCGCTGCATCCTCGAAGCAGCGCAGGACGGTGCGGACTTCGTTTATACCGATGAGGACAAGGTGTCCGCCGATGGCACGCACTTCTTCGAGCCGCACCTGAAGCCTGATTTTGCGCCGGATTCGCTGCGTTCCGGCAATTATATCTGCCACATCACCGCAGCGTCACGGGCACTGATGAACGCGGTCGGCGGACTTCGCCCCGGTTTCGATGGCTCGCAAGACTATGATTTGGCGCTTCGGCTGTCCGAAAACGCGGCGAAAATTACCCATATTCCGCGTATTCTCTACCATTGGCGGATGCTGGACACCTCGTTCAGCCATCAAAAAGCGCAGACCTGTGCGGATGCCGCCGCGCGCGCCGTGGCGGATCAGCTCCGCCGCCTGCACATGGATGCCGACGTGACGGTGGAAGAGCTGCGCGTCCGCATTCGGTGGAAAACGCGGCAGATGCGCATCGTCTGCGTCCTCTGGGGCGAGGGCGATGCGCCGAAGCTGCCGATGCCGTGCATCCGCGTCCGCGATTTGTCGGCGGTCAATGACCTCGTCCGCCGGACGGACTGCGACGCGGTGCTGTTTCTGCGCGCCGGACTGCGCCCACTGGATACCGATTGGGTCAGCGAACTCATGCAGTACGCCCAGCGCGCGGACGTTGGCTGCGTCGGCTCGGCGCTGCTGGATGACCGTGATTGCTTCCGTCACGCCGGGTATGCGGTGGACGTCCCCGGCGGCGCGGTCAGCCATCAGGCGGGGCAGTGGCGCTATGGGCGGCCGTACATGCTCACTGACCGCATCGTCCGCAACGTGACGGCCGTGTCCAGCGCACTGCTGATGATTCGGCGCGACGTGTTCCTGTCCGTCGGCGGATTTTCGCCGTACCAGAGTGACCTTCGCGGCGCGGATTTGGGGCTGAAATGCCAGCAAATCGGGCTGCTCAACGTCTACACGCCGTATGCGCGGATGGCAATGGATATGCGGCTTTCGCTGCTGCCGCCGTGCCTGACGCAGGGCGCGCCGAAGGGGGATTTGCGCCGCTTCCGCCAAACGTGGGGCGCGCACCCGCCGGAACGCTACTATTCGCCGCTGTTTCGCCCGGACGGCAGCATGTTCATTGACCTTGACCGACAGGAGGGAACGCCGTGACGAAGTGCAAACCGCCGATTTTCGGCGATTCCGCTGTGCTGAAAAAAGGGCTTTGGGTGACGCTCGTGATTGCGCTGATGCTGGCGCTGTATGGTGCTTTGTTCACCCCGACGTGGCAGACGCGGGCGTTCACCATCGACGCGGCGGCACAGACGCATCTGCATCCGCTGACGGACGGCGAGACGTTCTCGCTGCCCCTGCCGGATGGCGGCATCCGCGAAATCAGCCTGCCCGTTACGGCGCTGAGCAGTGAATCCGGCGGCACAGCGACGCTGATCCTGACACGGCAGGGGTTGCCGATTTTCACGCAGACTGTCCTGCTGAACGACAGTATCATCCGCGAAAATTTGACCTTCTCGTTTGAACCCGTGGATGCGGACAAACTTGTGCTTACCTTTTCCGGCAACACGCTCCCTGCTTTGGGCATGAGCAGCGGCAATCAGCTGTGCATCCGCCTGTCCGGCACGCGCCCCTCCTGCGCGATGCTGTACTACGGGGTTTTCGCGGCGGTTCTGGTGCTGTTCTGCGTCTGGGAAAGCCTGTTCACCGCACGCTGCGCCGCCGCCGGACGGCAGAACCATCTGCTGCGCCTGCAAGCCGACGTCCGCCGCTACGGCTTCCTCATCGAACAGCTTGTCCGCCGCAATTTTAATACAAAGTATCGGCAGAGTATCCTCGGCGTCCTCTGGAGTTTCCTCAATCCGCTGCTGACGATGCTCGTGCAGTACCTTGTGTTCTCCACGCTCTTCCGCTCCGCTATCGACCACTTCCCGGTGTACCTGATTTCGGGCATCATCGTTTTCAGCTTCTTCACCGAGTGCGTCACGCTGGGCATGGACGCGATTGTCATGAACGCGTCGCTCATCACCAAGGTCGCGATTCCGAAGCTGATTTTCCCGTTCAGCCGCGCGCTGTCAAGCCTTATCAACTTTCTGATTTCGCTGCTGCCGCTGCTTCTGCTGATGCTGCTGACGGGGGTGCGGGTGTCGCCCGCGCTGCTGCTGCTGCCGCTGATGATTGCGCTTTTGTTTCTGTTTGCGCTGGGCGTGACGCTGGTGATGGCGACGCTGAACGTTTTCTTCCGCGATACGCGATTCCTGTGGAGCGTGATTTCGCTCTTGTGGACGTATGCGACGCCGATTTTTTATCCGGATACGATTTGGCCGGAGGGGCTTCGGGGGATTTTCCATTTGAACCCGATGTATCAGCTGATTGATTTTTTGCGGCAAATCGTGATTGCGGGAATCCCGCCGACGCCGGAGCGCTTGCTGGCGTGCGGGGCAGGCGCTTTTGGAATGCTGATGATTGGGCTGGTCATTTTCCGGCGATATGAGGAGAAATTTGTGTTTCACCTGTAAGGGAAAGAGGACAAAAGCGAATAAACATGCGGAAGGAATATAACCGGGCGGCTCTTTCAACTTACGCAGCATTGTCGTGCTGATGGGCGCGACCGACCAGCATAGGGAGCAATTCGTTTCCTGCTGCTGGTCTTTTTTGCTGCAGGGAAAAGCGCACTGACACAAAAAAATCCACCCCCGCAGACGCAAGGGTGGACAAATTTGATAACCTGTGGATTATTCTTCTTCCAGCGGGGCGACACCGGCATCATCGCCGAGGTCTGCTTCCAGCAGGGCAAGGTCGTCCTCGTCCTCATCCGGAAGCTCGCCGGGATCTTCTTCGGGCGCAATCGGCTTTGCGGGCTTATCCGCAAAAATCTCCTGACGAATAATCGCGTCGATTTCGTCCGTGATTTCGGGATGGTCGCGCAGGTACAGGCGCGTGTTTTCGCGCCCCTGACCAATGCGCTGGTCCTTGTAGCTGAACCACGCGCCGCTCTTGTGGATGATGTCGCGCTCGACCGCCATGTCCAGCAGCGTACCTTCGCGGCTGATGCCTTCGCCGTACACAATGTCGAACTCTGCCACGCGGAACGGTGGAGCAACCTTGTTCTTGACAACCTTGACCTTCGTGTGGTTGCCGACGACTTCGCTGCCGTTTTTGAGCTGCTCGCCGCGGCGCACGTCCAAACGCACGGAGGCGTAGAACTTCAGCGCACGACCGCCAGGGGTGGTTTCGGGGTTTCCGTACATCACGCCGACTTTCTCGCGCAGCTGGTTGATGAACACCGCGACGCAGCCGGTTTTGTTGATGATGCCCGCCAGCTTGCGCAGCGCCTGACTCATCAGACGCGCTTGCAGACCGACGAAAGAATCACCCATTTCGCCGTCGATTTCCGCCTTCGGGACGAGGGCGGCGACAGAGTCGATGACAATGACATCCAGCGCGCCGGAGCGAACCAGCGCTTCGACGATTTCCAGCGCCTGTTCGCCTGTGTCGGGCTGAGAGACATACAGGTCGTCAATATTTACGCCCAGATTCTTGGCGTACACCGGGTCGAGGGCGTGCTCAGCGTCCACAAATGCCGCGATGCCGCCCATCTTCTGCGCTTGTGCGACAATGTGCAGGGCAACGGTCGTCTTACCGGAGGATTCCGGGCCGAAAATCTCCACAATACGGCCGCGCGGAATGCCGCCGACACCCAGCGCCTCATCCAGCGTCAGGCAGCCTGTGGGGATGACCTGCACGTTTTGCTCCGCATGTTCACCGAGCTTCATGACGGCACCCTTGCCGAACTGCTTGTCCAAATCCGCCAGCGCGTGCTCCAGCGCCTTGAGTTTCTCCTCCTGCGCGCCCGTCACCGGGGCGGCTTTTTCGGTCTTTGCGGGCTTCTTTGCTGCCATGATACCGCTTCCTTTCTGGATACCGGCGGGGGATGCAATCGGCAATCGCCGCCGGGTTTCTTTCGCTTCTTATCGTACCACAGCGAACAGCAGTTTGCAAGGGGAACACGCAAGTTTTTCCTGATTAGCTTTCATCAAAATAATGGTATTTCCCCTTCAGAGCCAGCAGGAAGCCAATCGACACGACGAACGCCAGCGCTTCCGCCGCAGAGGCTGCCCACCAGAGACCATCCACATCCAGCGCCATCGGCAGCAGGATGACCGACGCCGCCTGAAACACCAGCGTGCGCAGGAAAGAAATTGCTGCGGACACGCCGCCGTTGTTCAGCGCCGTGAAGAAGGAGGACAGGAAGATGTTGAAGCCCGCGAGCAGGAAGGCGAAGGAGAAGAGGTGAAAGGCGTGCCGCGTCAATTCGCAGAGCGTCGCGTCATAGCCGACGAAGATGTTTGCCAGCGTCCCGGACAGCGAGATGGCGGCGATTGTCATCACGATGCCCAAGATGCCCATGACTTTCAGCCCCTTCGTCAGCAGGTTTCTCAGCTCCGGGTGATTCTGCGCGCCGTAGTGGTAGCTGATGATGGGCGCACAGCCGATGGAATAGCCAATGTCAATCGCGACGAAGATGAACTGCACATACATCAGTACGCCATACGTCGCCACGCCGTCCTCGCCCAGGAAGCGCATCAGCTGTGCGTTGTACAGCATCCCAATCAGCGAGCCGGAAATGTTGCTCATCAGCTCTGATGAGCCGTTGGCGCACGATCGCAGCAGCGGCTGCACCTCGAACTTCGTCCAGCGCAGGCGCAGGGGGCTGCTTTTGCTGAACAGGAAGTACATCAGCGGCACAACGCCGCCGACAGTCTGGCTGATGCCGGTCGCAATCGCAGCGCCCGCAATGCCCCAGCGGAATACGCCCACGAACAGCGCGTCCAGCACCATGTTTGTCACGCCCGCCGCGAGCGTAATCAGCAAGCCGAACTTCGGCCGCTCCGCCGCAATCAGGAATGATTGGAACATGTTCTGCAGCATGAACGACGTAAGGAAGCAGACGACAATCCGCCCATAAAGCACGCAGTCATCCACCATGGCCTCTGTTGCGCCCAGCAGAATCGCCATCGGGCGCATGGCCAGTACCCCGACCACCGTCAGGATAACGCCCAGCAGGATGCCGAAGAGCGTAATCATGGAGAAATACTCGTTCGCGCGCTCCTTGTCGCCCTCGCCCAGCACGCGGGAGACCAGCGCCGTGCCGCCTGTGCCGAGCATAAAGCCCATTGCACCCAGAATGATGAGAAACGGCATAATCAGGTTGATGGACGCGAAGGCCGTTTTTCCGGCGAAATTCGACACGAACAACCCGTCCACCACGCCGTAGATGGACGTGAACACCATCATGACAATCGACGGCAGGACGAAGCGGAACAGCCGAGCGTAGGTAAAGTGGTCAGATAATTGAATCGGGTGCTTCTTGCTCATTTAGCCTGACTTTCCTCTTCTTGATTCCGCACTGTCTGCGGGAAAATGTCTATCAGCAGCGCATTCAGGCGGCGCAAGAGGGAGAACAGCTGATCCGCCTCCTCTTCGCTGAATTGCGCCAGCGCCTGCTGCTCGGTTTCGGCAACGCGGTCTGCGGTTTCACGCGCCAGCGCTTCGCCCGCGGCCGTCAGCTGAATCGTTTTCGTGCGGCGATTTGAACCGCTTTGCAGCGTAATCAGCCCGTCCGCTTCCATTTTCTTCAGTGCGGAGTTGATTGTCTGTTTGGGTTCGTGCAGAAATTCGCACATCCGGCTCTGTGTCATTTCGCCCGGCTCAACCCGCAGCGTGTACAGCGCCCACATCGCCATATCAGTCAGGTTCATCTGCTTCGCCATTTGCCGGTAGATATTGGCATTTTCTTTCCATGCCTCGTTCAGCGCAAACAGACGTGTGCTTAACGCTTTCATCACAATGCTCCTTTCAACTTGTCCGAAATCGGACAGTATCGATTATAGTCCGATTTCGGACATTTGTCAAGAAACTTTTGCCGAAAAAAATAACAGAGTGTGTGTAACCGCTTGAACAATTTTTGAACTTTTTTGCCCTATGTCTTGTTATCTCCCTGACTTTCCGATAACGTTTTCTGAAATGCAGTCTGTTTCCTTGACGGCTGTTAAAATTGGGCGTATAATGACAGATGCGCAATTGCGCCATATAAAATAGGAAACGCTGCCTCAGAAATCCGAATGTGCCTGTGCCGCCCTGTGATGAACGAAAAGAAAGAGTTATCGATATGAACAGTGAGCAGATCCGGAAGTTTTTCGCTGATTATCAGGTTGTCCTCAAGCGGGTGGAGCAGCTCGAAGCTGCCATGCGCATCAAGTCCGACTGGGATACATGGTGCGCCGCCCTTCGGGAGCGCGCTGAATTCTTCCGCACGGAGTATGCGCGCATGAATGCCCTGATGCGCAGCGTGATGCTGGAGTTCGCGAAGGAAGAGCCTGATTTAGACGATGACGCATGGAAACAGCTGCAAATTTCGATGATGGAGTTCTATTGCGCGGATACGCATGACTTGGCGCTCCTGATGGAACTTGCAAAGATTCTCCAGAAGCACTATGGGCACAGCAACAACCTTGCCGCGATGACGGATGTGGACTTGACATTGGCATACACGAATCTGGAATTCTCCCGCATCCTGCGTGAACCATATGGCACACGCGCAAGGGACTATTACCGCAAGATTTCGGTTTTATCGCGGAATTTCGGCGCAATCAAGGAGCACAGCGTCCATCAGGCGATTGTGGTGGCCTACGCGAACCTTGTGATGAGCTGCTGCGTGTTAGGCACGGTCACGATGCAAGAAGCGTTTGACATATGGGAGGAAATGAAGGAACTGCAAGCGTCGGATGCGCTGGCGGCGACGCGCGAAAGCGAGCCGGACGTAGGCAGGCTGCTGGATATTTTCACCGAGCGCTTCCGCACGGACGCTTACGCGCTGGCGAAATCGTTTGACCGCACCATTGAGGCGCACACCCGCTTTGTGCCGCCGGAATTGATGAGTCGGATTGAGCAGATAACGGCAGAATATTACGAAAAGCTGGATAAGCCGGAGGAAAGCACTGCCGACATGTTCCAAATTATCACCAGCCAGTGTGAGTTCGACTGCGAGACGGGCCGCCGCACGGCAGATGAGTGCTGGAAGGAGATTCACACTTTCTTCCGTAAGACAAAGCCGAAGGTGGAGCAGCTCGGTGAAGTGGATGTGCGCGAAATTGACGTTATTTCCTATTACATGACCTGTCTGGACGCGCTGATTTCCTTCCTCGTGGAAACGACGATGCCGATGGAGGATAAGAAACGCTATTTCCGCGAATATCAGCAGGATATCCGTGATTTCATTGCGGATTACGACACGCGCACCGGGCATAGCAACACGCTGAACAACGCACTGGAGGAGCTGGCGTTCTTTCCGAATGCCTATGCGCTGTTCGACACGGCGGAGGAGAAAATCGACTACATCTTCCGGCTCGTTGTCGCGCGGCACTGCACCGCGTTCCTGCATTCGCTGATGGTGTCCGCCTTTGCGGAAGCGATTCTCTCCGCCATCATCGACAAAGAACCGACGCTGATGGTGGGGTATCACGGCGTGACGTCGCCGGAGGATGTGCAGGCGCACCGCGCGGAAATCCTGCAATTTGCGCATGACGCCGCCCTGCTGCACGATGTGGGCAAGAATTCCATGCTCGAGATTATCGAGACGCAGCACCGCCCGCTGACGGACGAGGAGTTCGGCATCATCCGCTCCCACCCGAACCGCGGCGGGCAGTACCTGAGCATCGACGAGGATTTGGCGCGCTATGTGGATATTGCCCGCGGTCACCACAAGTTCTACAACGGCAAGGGCGGCTATCCGAACGACTTTGATAACACCGCCTCGCCGGAGCGCTTCATGATTGACATCATCACCGTCTGCGACTGCCTTGATGCCGCGACTGACCAGTATGGCCGCAACTACCACCAAGCCAAGACGACGGACGAAGTGCTGGCGGAATTCAAGCGCGATGCGGGTGTCCGCTACAACCCGGACATTGTACGCTTTATCCTGCAGGATTCCGTTCTTCGCGACACCCTGCGCGAAATTTCCGGTTCCCGCCGCCTGACGATTTACTACGACACCTACAAGCACTATTTTATGTAACACAAGGGAGTTCCAAGGGAGTTCCTCCCCTGACCCTTTCGCGCGATTGGGTTGGTGACACTATCAGGCAGGGCCCGCGTGTTTATCTGCCCTTTCAGTCAGCTAAAGGTGTTCGCCATAGCGGACGGAGAGGGCTTGCCGCAATACAAGCTATACTATTTCCAGATGGCACAGTTGAATCTGGAAATAGTATTAATACTATTTCCAATTAAAAATGCGCCAAATCCATTGCCGACGAGTAATACTGATG
>ERZ772818.753-NODE-753-length-32268-cov-7.913420_pt1 | contig 32268 bp, 22 predicted proteins | sample MGYA00580837_ERZ772818 | MGnify/ENA primary metagenome ERZ772818 (study PRJEB29015, sample SAMEA2737671) | human gut metagenome | biome: human gut; feature: human-associated habitat; material: faeces | place: China | collected 2012 ...
CACCTTGTTCGAGGTGATGCCGGTTTTGCTGGGACCGAAGAGGTAGTTCCAAGTGGAGCCGAGGTCGGCGTTGTTCTGGATGTAGTTGATCTGGAAAATGTTCTCGGCGCAGGACTTCTGCGTGGAGAGGTCCCAGATCGCGTTGTAGGGGATGTCGGACAGTTCGCCGAACGACCGCAGGTTCCATGCGGCGGTGAGCTTTTCGATGGCCGAAGTGAGCGACGCCGACTTCTCGGAGGCGAAATCCTCGTCGCAGGCGTATTGCAGTTTGGCCTTGCCGTAGAGCGTCCATGCGGCAGCCTTGCTTGCACGGCCGCACTCCGATGCGGGCTGCATGTCGGCCAGCGGGCTGCCGAGTACGTAGTCGAGGTCGGCGAAGACCGCCTTGTAGACCTCGCTCTTCGGACGGCGGTAGTTGTTGGCCTGCACCTCGTCCTTGGTCTTGAGTTCGGTCAGGATCAGGGGCACGTCGCCCCACTCGGTCACCAGATGGAAATAGGTCAGCGCGCGCAGGAAGCGGATTTCGGCTTCGTAGGTGTTGCGCGCGTCGCCGTTGGAATAGCTCACGTCGTCCAGATGCGCGAGCAGCGTGTTGGCCCGCGAAATGGTCTTGAAGAGCTGCGTGTAGCGGTTGTATACGTAGGAGTTCTCCTCGGTAAGCGTATAGTTGTAGAATTGGTAGGGAATGCCGCTGTTGGCGCCGCTGTCCGTCACGGCCGTGTCATGCGAGCGGACGTCGGTGAAGTAGTGGTTGTTCGTGTAGTAGTAGCTCTGCGTGAGCGACGCATAGACGCCGTTGAGCGAGGTGACGATGTCGGCTTCGGACTTGTAGAAGTTGCCGACCGTCGTGGCGTTGGGGTCGTATTCGTCGAGGAATCCGCAGGACGCCGTCGAGACCGAGGCGGCGAGCAGGATGAACATATGTTTGATCTTCATATTCGTACAAGATTTAGAAAGTTAAGTTTAAACCGACCGAATAGATGCGCGAGAGGGGGTAGCATCCCCAGTCGAAGCCCGGCATCATGTTGCTGCTTTTATACGACACCTCAGGGTTGTAACCGCGGTAGGGGGTAATGGTGAAGAGGTTGTCGCCGCTGACGTAGACGCGGCACGAGGTGATGTGCAGCTTGCTGGTCCAGCGTTTGGGCAGCGTGTAGCCGAGCGTGATGTTCGCGCAGCGGAAGAACGAAGCGTCCTCCACGTAATACGAAGAGAGTTTGAGCGAGGTGTTGGTCGTCGAGATGCGCGACGCGATGGGCACGTTGTTGCGGCCCGGCTGTGCGTCCGAGATGTAGCGGTCGGCGACGATCGAATACTGGTTGCCCGATCCCTCCATGTTGTAGAGGTAGTAGTCTTGGAAGTTGATGACCTCGCCGCCGTACGAATAGGCGAAGCTGGCGCTGAAATCGAGTCCGTTCCACGACAGGCTGGTCGAGAAGCCGCCCGTGAAGTCGGGGTAGGCGTCGCCGATGATCGTCTTGTCGTCGGTGGTGATGACGCCGTCGCCGTTGGCGTCCTTCCAGATGGCATTGCCGTAGGAGAGGTTGTCGAGGGCGTACGAAGCCACGGCCGGACCCTTGAGCTGGTAGCCTTCAGGGAATTTGTTGCCGTTCTTGATGTAGACGTCGCGGTCGAGCAGGGCGTTGGCATAGTCGGCCTTCGACATGATGCCTACGGCCTGATAGCCGTAGAACGAGCCGATGGGCTTGCCCTCTTTGGTGATGTGGGAGCCTACGGAGCGTTCGGTGGTGGAGATGATGTCGTCCAGACCGCCCATGCTGACGACCTTGTTGCGGTTGACCGAAATGTTGGTGCTGAAGTTCCAGTTTACCTTGCCTGTCAAGAGGCGTGCGTCGAGCTGGACGTCGAAACCGCGGTTGCGGATCTTGGCGCCGCTCATGTTGGTCGTCGTCGAGGTCGCGCCTGAGATCGAGGAGATCGGGTATTTGTAGAGGATGTCCGTCGAAATGGAGTTGTACCAGTTGCCGATCACGTTCAGGCGGCCGTTGAAGAAGCCCAGATCTATACCGACGTTAGTCTGGCGGGTGGTTTCCCAGCCCAGCGCGGCGTCGGTGAAGGAGCCTTCGTAAGTCGTCGATACGGGAGTCTGGCCGAAGGCGTAGCTGCCCGACGAGATGCCGGCGAGGCTGGCGTAGTTGCCGATGTCGTTGTTGCCGCTCTTACCCCAGCTGGCGCGCAGACGGATCGAAGCCACGTCCTTGAGCGCATCCTTGAGGAAGGGTTCGTTCGAGAGCGTCCAGCCGGCCGATACCGAGGGGAAGTAACCCCAGCGGCTGTCGATGCCGAAACGCGAGGAACCGTCGGCGCGGAACGAGCCGGTCAGCGTGTAGCGGTCGTCGAACGAGTAGTTGACGCGGGTCAGGAACGACATCATGGCCCATGCGGCCTTGCGGGTGCTGTAGAGCGAAATGTCCGAGGCGTTCGAGCCGTGGCCCGTAACCTCGTGGATGCGGTCGTCGGCGAAGCCCGTGGCTTCGACGCCCAGACGGTCGTAGGTCTTCTTCTGGAGGGTGTAGCCGGCCAGCGCGTCGATGTGGTGGCGGCCGATCTTCTTCTTATAGCTGAGCGTGAACTCGCCCAGACGGTCCACGTCGTAGGTCGAGGTCGTGCGGGCGATGTTCGACGAGCGCAGCTCCTCGCTGTAGGCGGGGGCGGCATCGCGGCCGATGCTCATCGGGCGGTAATAGAAATAGCGGTAGTTGTACCACTGCTGGCCGAGCCGGGCCGAGAGCTTGAGGTCGGGGAGAAACTCGTAAACCAGATTGAGATTGAGGTTGTGGCGCGACATCTTCTCGTTGATGTCCAGCTCGTTGGCGATCGCCAGCGGGTTTTCGGGGAAGTTCATGCCCCAGTCCGTCTTCATGCGGATCATGGCGCTGCGGGCGTAATCGCCGTTTTCCTCGTAGGCCGGCAGGTTGGGCAGGTACATCAGCGCGCTCTGGATCACGCCGTCGTTGATCATGCGGCCCTCGGCCTGTACGACGGTGTTCTTGGCGTCGTACATCGAGTAGCTGATGCTCGCCGTCAGGCGCTTGGTGATCTGGGCGTCGAGGTTGATGCGGGCGTTGATGCGGTTGTGGTTCGACGGTGCGATGATACCGTCCTGATCCATGTAACCGACGCTGGCCATGTACTTGATGGCCTTCGTGCCGCCGATGACCGATACGTTGTGGCGCATGATGCCGGCGTTGGAGAAGAGTTCGTCCTGCCAGTCGGTGTCGTACTGCGGCGTTACGGGGGTGCGGGTCGTGAAGTCGTAGAACATCGGGTGGATGCCCACTTCGGCCAGCGAGAAGCCTTTGGCGGCGCGGATCGTGTTGTCGTCGTAGGGACTCCACGACACGCCGGCGGCCGTGGCGCGCAGGCGGTAGGAGTTGTTGCGGGCGTCGATCAGCAGGTCGCGGAACTGCGTCGAGTTCAGCAGGTCCACCTTGTGGTCGAGCTGCTGGATACCGTACGAGAAGTCGTAGCTGACTTTGGCGGCTTCGCCGTCCTTGCCGCGCTTGGTGGTGATGAGCACGACGCCCGACGCACCGCGCGAACCGTAGATGGCGGCCGAAGCGGCGTCCTTCAGGATGTCGATGCTTTCGATGTCGTTGGGGTTGATGAATACGTCCTCCGAAGCGGGATAGCCGTCGATGACGTAAAGGGGCGCGCTGCTCGCCGAGAGCGAATTGACGCCGCGCACACGGATGGTTACGCCGTCGCCCGGCGCACCGCTGGTCTGGTGGACTTCGACGCCGGCGACCTTACCGACTAACGACTGGCCCACGGTGGGCGTGGTAGCGGAGAGTTCGCTGGCTTTGACGCTGGCGATCGATCCCGTAAAGTCGCTCTTGCGCATCGGAGTGTAGCCGACGACCAGCACTTCGGAGATCTGCTTGCTGTCCTCGGTCAGCGTGATGTCGAACGACGTCTGGCTGCCGACCTTTATCTGCTGCGTGTTGTAGCCGAGGAAAGAGACGGAGAGCGTCTGGCCCGGTGTGGCCTCGACCGAGAAGTCGCCCTCAAGACCGGTGACGTTGCCCCGGTTGGTCTCCAAGACGATTACGCTGGCGCCGATGACGGGCTCGCCCGAAATCGTTTTGACCGTTCCGGTCACTACCCCCCCCCTTACGGGTTGCGCCGTCTGTACGCATGCGGCGGCCGGTTTGCGGCTGACGACGATGCGGCTGCCCTCCATGCGGGCGGTCAGGTTCTGGGCGCTGAGTGCGCGGATGACGACCTCCACGACGTTTTCGTCGGCCGCCTTGACGCTCACGCGGCGCGTGAGGTCGATTTCGGAGTTGTTATACGCGAATGTATAACCGCTCTGCGATTCCACGGTTTTGATAAATTCCCGGACCGGGACGTTGTCCAGATCGACGGTGATTTTCTTGTTCTGCGCCGCTGCCGGCAGGACGGCCAGCAGCATCAGGACAAGCGACACGACAAGTCTCCGCACGGAGGGTGTCCGGTCGGAAAAATTCAGGCGTTCATCTTTTTTCATGACTGAGTTTTAAGTTTTGATTGATAGTTTCTTGAGTTTCTTTGAAAGAAGATCCGGGGAGGTCTCCCGGCGTTCATGTGTTGCGTTCCATGGTCGGTTTTCTTGGTTATTTGTGTATTATTACGTAGTGTTTGTCTATCTGCCGGCAGCGGAGGTGCGTCAGCGTTTCGATGATCTTGAGCGTCTCTTCGAGGGTTTCGGGCCGCAGGGTGAACGAAATGCGTATGGAGGTGTCGATGCGTTCGTCGATCCGGAAGCGGATGTTGTACCAGTGCTCCAGATTGACGGCGATGTCGGCCAGCGTCATGTTGTCGAAGATGATCGAGTTGCCCGTCCAACTGCAATAGTTGCTGGCCGCGACGTTGCGCACGGCGACCGCGCCCGAACCGGCGTCGTAGGAGCAGCTCTGGTCCGGGGTGAGGACGACCGACTGGTCGGCGCGGTAGCCCGACACCTCGACTTTGCCCGAAAGGAGCGTCACCTCCTCCGTGTTGAACGCCGGCATATGGCTGGCCGTGAAGCGCGTGCCGAGAACCTTGACCCGGAGTTTGCCCATCTCCACCTCGAAGGGGCGCAGCGTGTCGCGTTTTACGTCGAAGAAGGCTTCGCCTTCGAGCCGGACCGCGCGGCTGCCCGAAGCCGTGAAGCGGTCGGAGTAGGCCAGCCGGGAGTCGGCGTTGAGCCATACCACCGAGCCGTCGGGCAGCGTGAAGCGGCCTTTGCTGTTTTCGGCGGTCACCAGCCATGTCGTGGTGTCGGCCGAGAGACGTTTTACGACGAAGAATTCGACGGACATCGCCAGCAGGACGATTGCGGCCGCAGCGGCGGCCGTGCGGCGGGTGATGCTGAACAGTCCCCGTTTCGGGGCGGCCGGAGGCGTCATTTCGCGGTGCAGCCGGTCGAGCTTGCGGCGGTAGGCCTTTTCGTCCGCCGGAAGGACGGACGCCGGGTCGAGCCGCTCCCATTCCTTCCATAAGGCGTCGGTCTTTTCGCCTGCGCGCTCCTTGTTCAGGCACCATGTCCGAAACTGCTGCTGTACCTGTTCCGGCATCGGATTGTGCAGGAACGTGTGTATTATCTTTTTTATCATGTCCGTTCTTTCTGTGCGTTTGTAATAGTATGACGGGAAAAAGAGGGGCGTCCCTAGTCGGGATCTGAATTTTTTTGCAAATAAAAAAAGACAACAATTTTCGTGTCGTCTTTGTCTGCCGGGAGGCGTGAGGCGGAAGAATCAGAAGAAGAAGGCGATGACGCCGATGATTTTTTTCAGTTCGGCGAGCGCCGTGCGGATGTGATACTCGACGGTTTTGGGGGTTACGCCCAGTTTTTGTGCGATTTGCTGATGGGAAAGCCCTTCGTAGCGGCTCAGGCGGAAGACCCGCTGACGCTGCTCAGGCATCTGCTCCACGGCCATGTCGATAATCATCAGCAGGTCCTCGGTGGCGACCTTCGTCGAAATGTCGTCCGTCAGAAGGTCCTCGACGTGCAGGAGCCGCTGTTCGTAACGGGTTTGCACGCTCTTGTGTTCGAAGATGTCGAAAACGGCGTTCTTGGTCATCCGGAACAGATAGCTGCGGAACGATTTGATGCGGCCGATCGACTCGCGGGTTTCCCAGATTTTCAGAAAGATATCGTGCGCCAGATCCTCGGCTTCGCTCCGGTTTTTCAGCATGCAGAAGGCAAACGCCTCCACATGCGGGGCGTAACGCATGTACAACGCATCGAATGCATCGTAACTGCCCTGCCGGAGGCTCTGCAAGATCAATTCGTCCGGTTGCTTGTCCATTCTTTCGTCGTGTGGTCGAAAATCCGGGTGTTATCCGGGTGTGTAAATTGCAAACAGGGGCTAAAGTACATAAATTTTTCAGGAAACGGGATTGCGATACGTTAAATTTTTAATATCGGATGTTTTCCGGGACCGACGTCCGTGTCCGGAAAGTCTTGGCTTCTAATGAAATGATTCGATTCTTGCAAAACTTTGCGGCACGGTGTTCTGTTTGCGGTTCGTCGTTCAAATTCTGTGCCTTTCGGCTGCCGCAGGGCGGCGGTGCGGTGCGTATTTCCTATTTCGGGCGTCCGGAGCGTCGTGATTTTTCGCACCGGAATGGTACGGCTTCCGGCTGCGCGCATGCCCGGTTTTGCGGAATGCCGGCGGCGTTTCACCCCCGATTTTTGCCGTTTGGCCCTCTGCGATGTCTGCCGGATGGCCGGAAGCTGCGGATTTTATCCGCAGGGAGCGCAATCGGGCCGGTCGGGAATAGCAGTTGCATGCGCTTTTTTCGTATCTTTGCCCTGACTCCGAAATCAAACCTTACTCGCTGCAATGAATAAAAGAAAGAAATGGATCGTTACGGCCGTTATCCTCGTCGTATTTTGTGCCGTGCTGGGCGTTTACAGACACTTCGGCCCCGGCTCCTCCGCTTCGGACGCCGATCCGGCCGCGGTGAGCGCGCCCCGGAAGAAGAGCGTCCTGAACGTGAACGGACTCGTCGTGCGTCCGCAGTCCCTCGCCGACGGCATTACGATGGTCGGCAACCTGCTGCCGGACGAAGAGGTGGACCTCTCGTTCGAGACTTCAGGCAAGATCGTCGAGATCAATTTCAAGGAAGGGTCGATCGTCCGCAAGGGCGAACTGCTGGCCAAGGTCAATGACAAACCGCTGCTGGCGCAGCTGTCGCGCTACGAAGCGCAGCTCAAGCTGGCCGAGGACCGGGTTTACCGCCAGAGCGCGCTGCTCGAAAAGGACGCCGTCAGTCAGGAGGCCTATGAGCAGGCCAGTACGGAGCTGGCGATGCTCAACGCCGATATCGACATCGTCAAGGCCAATATCGCGCTGACGGAGCTGCGTGCGCCGTTCGACGGAATTATCGGTCTGCGAAACGTCAGCGAGGGCGCCTACGCCTCGCCCAGCGTGGTGGTGGCCAAGCTGACGAAGATTTCGCCGCTCAAGATCGACCTCTTCGTGCCGGAGCGTTATGCCAGCCAGATCAGGCCGGGAACGCCGCTTTCGTTTACGGTCGAAGGCCGGAACGAGACCTTCCGGGCGGAGGTCTACGCGCAGGAATCGAAGGTGGATATCGCCACGCGCACGCTGGCCGTGCGGGCGCTCTATCCCAATACGCGGGGAACGCTGCTGCCGGGACGTTTCGTGACCGTTAAAATCCGCCTGCACGACATTCCCGACGCTATAGCCGTGCCGACCGAAGCCATCGTGCCGGAGATGGGCGTGGACAAGGTATATCTCTACAAAGGCGGAAAGGCGCAGGCCGTCGAGGTGAAGACCGGCCTGCGGACCGAGTCCAGCATTCAGATTATCGAGGGGCTGAACGTGGGCGACACGCTGATTACCTCCGGCACGCTGCAGCTGAGGACCGATCTGCCCGTCAAACTCGACGTCGTCGAATAATCCCGTCGCCGTATGAATATTTCCGAACTCAGCATCCGGCGTCCCGTATTGTCCACGGTACTGACGATCATCATCCTGCTATTCGGCTTTATCGGATACAGCTATCTGGGCGTGCGGGAGTTTCCGAGCGTGGACAATCCGATCATCTCGGTGACGTGCTCCTATCCGGGCGCCAACGCCGATGTGATCGAGAACCAGATCACCGAACCCCTCGAACAGAATATCAACGGCATTCCCGGCATCCGGTCGATGTCGAGCGTCAGCAGTCAGGGCCAGAGCCGCATCACGGTCGAATTCGAACTTTCGGTAGACCTCGAAACGGCTGCCAACGACGTGCGCGACAAGGTGTCGCGCGCGCAGCGTTACCTGCCCCGCGACTGCGACCCGCCGACGGTGACCAAGGCCGACGCCGACGCTACGCCGATCCTGATGGTGACTATTCAGAGCGACAAGCGTTCGCTGCTGGAGTTGAGCGAGATCGCCGACCTGACGGTCAAGGAGCAGTTGCAGACGATCAGCGACGTGAGCGGCGTGCAGATATGGGGCGAGAAGCGTTATTCGATGCGACTGTGGCTCGACCCGGCCAAGATGGCCGGATACGGCATTACGCCGGCGGACGTCAAGAGCGCGCTCGACCGGGAGAACGTCGAGCTGCCGTCGGGAAGCATCGAGGGCAACACCACCGAGCTGACCATCCGCACGCTGGGACTGATGCACACCTCGCAGGAGTTCAACGATCTGGTGGTGCGCGAGGACGCCGACCGCATCATCCGTCTGAGCGACGTGGGCCGCGCGGAGCTGGGACCGCAGGATACGCGCAGCTATATGAAAATGAACGGCATTCCGATGGTCGGCATCGTGGTGATTCCGCAGCCGGGAGCCAGCCACATCGAGATCGCGGACGAGGTCTACAGACGCATGGAGTCGATGAAAAAGGACCTGCCGGAAGATGTGGTGACCGATTACGGATTCGACAATACGCGCTTCATACGCGCTTCGATCGACGAGGTGAAACAGACCGTCTACGAGGCGTTCCTGCTGGTGATCATCATTATTTTCCTGTTCCTGCGCAACTGGCGCGTGACGCTGATCCCGTGTATCGTGATTCCGGTGTCGCTGATCGGCACCTTCTTCCTGATGTATGTGGCCGGATTCTCGATCAACGTGCTGTCGATGCTGGCCGTGGTGCTCTCGGTGGGACTGGTGGTGGACGACGCCATCGTGATGACCGAGGACATCTACATCCGCATCGAGCGCGGCATGTCGCCCAAGGAAGCGGGTATCGAGGGGGCGAAGGAGATCTTCTTCGCGGTCATTTCGACCTCCATCACGCTGATCGCGGTCTTCTTCCCGATCGTCTTCATGGAGGGCATGACCGGGCGTCTGTTCCGCGAGTTCAGTCTGGTGATTTCGGGCGCCGTGGTCATCTCGACCTTCGCGGCGCTGACCATCACTCCGATGCTGGCTACCAAACTGCTCGTGCGGCAGGAGAAGCAGAGCTGGTTCTACAACAAGACCGAGCCGTTTTTCGTCTGGCTCAATAATTTCTACAGCCGCACGCTGGCCGGGTTCCTGCGGCGGCGCTGGATAGCCCTGCCGCTCGTGGCGCTGATGATCGGCCTGATCGGGTGGCTGTGGGGGAGCATCCCGGCCGAGATGGCGCCGCTGGAGGACCGTTCGCAGATTACGATCAACACCCGCGGATCGGAGGGCGCGACCTACGAATACCTGCGCGACTATACCGAGGGCATCAACCGGCTCGTCGATTCGCTCGTGCCCGAAGCCCGTGCCGTGACGGCGCGCGTCTCCAGCGGCCGCGGCAACGTGCAGATCGCCCTGAAGGACATCGCGACCCGCGAGCGTACGCAGATGGAGATCGCCGAGGAGGTGTCGGCCGCCGTGCGCACGAGGACCAAGGCGCGCGCGTTCGTGCAGCAGCAGAGCACCTTCGGCGGACGGCGCGGCAGCATGCCGGTGCAGTACGTGCTGCAGGCGACCAATATCGAACGGCTGCAGGAGGTGCTGCCGGAATTCATGCGGAAAGTCTACGAAAGCCCCGTATTCCAGATGGCCGACGTGGACCTGAAATTCAGCAAGCCCGAAGCCCGCATCGCGATCAACCGCGACAAGGCCAACCTGCTGGGCGTCAGCACGCGCAATATCGCGCAGACGCTCCAGTACGGACTCAGCGGCCAGCGTCTGGGCTACTTCTACATGAACGGCAAGCAGTACGAGATACTGGCCGAGATCAACCGCCAGCAGCGCAACAAGCCCGCCGACCTGAAGTCGATCTATGTGCGCAGCGACAAGGGCGAGATGATCCAGCTCGACAACCTCATCACGCTCGAAGAGAACGTCGCGCCGCCCCAGCTCTATCACTACAACCGTTTTCTGTCGGCTACGGTTTCGGCCGGACTGGCGAAGGGGAAGACCATCGGGCAGGGGCTTGACGAAATGGACCGTATCGCCGAGCAGACGCTCGGCGACGACTTCCGTACGGCGCTGGCCGGCGATTCGAAGGAGTTCCGCGAGAGTTCTTCGAGCCTGATATTCGCCTTCCTGCTGGCTATCGTGCTGATATATCTGATTCTGGCGGCGCAGTTCGAGAGTTTCAAGGACCCGCTGGTCATCATGCTGACCGTGCCGCTGGCCATTGCCGGCGCGCTGGTGTTCATGGCGGCCAACGGGCAGACGATGAACATATTCAGCCAGATCGGCATCATCATGCTGATCGGTCTGGTCGCCAAGAACGGTATCCTGATCGTCGAATTCGCCAACCAGAAGCAGGATGCGGGGCTGAACAAGCGGGAGGCCATCGAGCAGGCTTCGCTGCAGCGCCTGCGCCCGATTCTGATGACCAGCGCTTCGACCATTCTGGGCCTGCTGCCGCTGACGATGGCTTCGGGCGAGGGGGCGCAGGGACGTATCGCCATGGGTGTCGCCGTGGTGGGCGGCATGGTGGTTTCGACGCTGCTGACCCTTTATATCGTGCCGGCGATTTACAGTTACGTATCGACCGACCGGATCCGAAAAACGAAAAAGAACGCGAAATGAAACGACTGATTTTAACGGTTCTGGCCGCGGGGGCTGTCGGAGCGGCCGCGGCGCAGGAGTGCGGCGAGCCGATGACCCTGCAGCGGTGTCTGGAGCTCGGACTGGAGCAGAATTACGACGTCCGCATCATACGCAACGAGCAGCGCATTAGCGACAACGACGCGACGGCGGCCAACGCCGGGATGCTGCCGAGCGTCGATCTGACGGCCGGCTACAGCGGGGCGCTGGACAACGAGCGCACGACCCCGCGCGAGGGGGACGCCGTGACCGAAAACGGCATTTACGATCAGACCTTCGACGCCGGCGTTGCGGTGAACTGGACGCTTTTCGACGGATTCCGCATCCGCACCAACTACAAGCGGCTGCAGGAGTTGCAGCAGATGGGGGCGCTCAGAACCCGCATCACGATCGAGGATTTTGTCGCCACGCTTACGGCCGAGTATTACAATTATGTGCAGCAGACCCTGCGTCTGAGCAATTTCCGTTATGCGGTGCAGCTCTCGCGCGAGCGGCTGCGAATTACCGAAGAGCGGTTCAAGATCGGCAGCTTCTCGCGTCTCGACCTGTTGCAGGCGCGTGTGGATTTCAATGCCGACAGTTCGAAATACATGTCCCAGCACGAGCTGGTGACCGCATCGCGCATCCGCATCAACGAACTGCTGGCCAACGACGATCTCAACGGCAGGCTTTCGATCTGCGATTCGCTGATCGAGGTGAACAGCACACTCGAATGGGATCGTCTGGAGGCTGAAACGCGCGCTGCGAACGCTTCGCTGCTGCTGGCCGGGCACGACAACACGCTGGCCGAACTGGACCTGAAAAGCATCCGTTCGCGCTTCTACCCTTATCTGAACCTGACCGCCGGGTACGGATATACCTACAACCGGTTCGGCAACGGCGCCACTCAGTCGCGCGGTACGCTGGGGCTGAACGCCGGGGTGAAGCTGGGATTCACGATCTTCGACGGCAACCGCCGCCGCGAGCAGCGCAACGCCCGGATCACGATCGAAAACACCGAATTGACCCGTCAGCAGCTGGAGCAGTCGCTCATGGCGAATCTGTCTAATTTCTGGCAGGCCTACCGCAACAACCTCGAAGTGATCCAGCTCGAAACCGAGAACCTGATCGCCGCCCGCGAGAACTACGAAATCGCCATGGAGCGTTACCTGCTGGGCGATCTGCCCGGCATCGAGATGCGCGAGGCGCAGAAGAGCCTGCTCGACGCCGAGGAGCGCATCCTCACGGCGCAGTACAATACCAAGCTCTGCGAAATATCGCTGCAGCAGATCAGCGGAAACATCGGGGTCTATCTGCAGTGACCGGAAGCGGTCGTCCTTCCGATTTGAAAAAACCACTCCCTGTCTGGGAGTGGTTTTTTCGTCCTGTGTGAGCCGGAGCCTCGGTTGCGTCGTATCGGAATCCGGTCTTACGGTCGTTACCGGCTGAAAATTTTCGTCAGCCTGTTGCCCGTCATGTACATGCGCAGGCGCCCCATGACGTCGCTGCCGTGCTCCTTGTGTTCGGGAGCGTGCAGCCATTCGTGAAATTCCAGATAAATCCCCCGGTCGATCATGAATTCGAAAGCCGCGTTCTTCAGTCGTTTTTCTTCGTTGTATCCCGCTTGGATATTGGATACCAGATCCTCGAACGCGGCGATGTTGTAGGGATTGGAAACTGGAATTTCGGCTGTGTAATGTTGCTTTCTCATAACTTTTTATTTTTATATAAATCGACTGGTGAGACATTTTCGGCCACAGACCTCCGAAAATATATGGAACCGACCGGAGGACAGCGTGTGTCGTGCGCTGCAATTTCACCGGTTTGTCCGGTTCGGAATGTGGTCTGTCTGGTGTTGCGTCGAAAAACCGGTACACCCTCCGAAAAGAACGGGGCTGCACGGCGCGGCAGTGACGGGCACTGTCGTAATGGTTTTGCAAAGGTAAAAGATAATATGCTGAAATACAAGCTTTTTGTGAAATTTTTCAAGGTGTTTTTCCGGCGGAAAAAGTTGCAGGCGGTTTTATTATTATATATAAATATAATAATACGTTTTGCGGAGCGGCCAAGAAAACCGCCGATTTTTTTCTTGGCTGCGGTTTGTTCGCTTATCGAATTAATAATGTTCGAAACCTCCGGTTGGTAAAAACGGCTTTTTTATTGGAGCGAGCGCCGTGCGGAACCGGTCCGCGGAGTCTTCGCGGACCGGCCGGGGAATTTGCCGGGCGAAGCCGCTGGAAAACCGGAACGGTTTTGTACTTTTTTTGTACTTTTGCCATATGATGTCTCTCGGATTATGAATTGCAATTTTGAGATTTCATCTTGCTGCACGCGACTTCCTGCGTTTGCTGTAATAATCTGCTTATCAAAAGCTAAAGTATTAACTTTCACTTAAAAACACTTCACCCGTTTCCATTTTATTCTTTACATTTGCATGCAAATCGCATGTACGCTTTCGGATCGGACATGCGAATGTATTAAAATTAATGGTATGTTCAGATTCACAAAAGACGGGATTTCGGTTTTGACTATACTCGATACGCGCCGCCACAAGGCAGACGGGGCATATCCTGTGAAAGTTCAGGTCTGTTACAGCCGGGTACAGAAATACTATCCGACCGGCAAGACGCTTTCCTGTGAGGAATGGAATCGCCTGCCCTCAACGAAAAACCGGGAGCTTTCAGAGATTCGGGAAAGCATAGAAAACAGCTTCAGAATCGTCCGCGATACCGTCGAGGAATTGGCATCGGATGCGGAGTTTTCTTTTGACAACCTCAATGTCCGGCTGAAAAAGGCTGTATCCGACACTCTGAACGCTGCGTTTACCGCAAAGATAGAAGAACTGTATAAGGATGATCGGATCGGTTCGATGCTGTATTATAAGGGCATTCTGAAAGGCATCGAACGGTTTGCCAAGGACAGGACCCGGATAGACGGCGTTACGGTCGATTGGCTCCGGCGTTATGAAAAATTCCTTATGGCCGAAGGCAAGAACCGCACGACGATAGGAATGCATATGCGAGGAATCCGGGCGGTGCTCAATACAGCCCGGCAATGCGGCGTGTTGAAGAACTCGCAATACCCGTTCGGAGTAGGCAAATTCGAAATACAAGCAGGCGAAGGGCGTAAACGCGCCCTGCCTCTGGAGCAGATCGGGATGATCGCCCGTTATGACGATGGAAGTGCTGCAACGGCAAAATACCGGGATTACTGGCTTTTTCTCTACAATTGCAACGGTATCAATGTGGCGGACTTTGTAAGGTTGAAATATAAAGACATTATCGACGGCGAAATCTGCTTTGTCCGGCAAAAGACCTCACGTACGGTGAAGGTACTGAAAGAGATTCGTGCGATCGTCACACCGCTCATGCAGGGAATCATCGACCGTTGGGGAAATCCGAAGCAGGCGGATAACTTCCTGTTCCCTATTTTGACCGGAGATGAAGATGCCATGCGCATCAAACAGAAAACGACCTATCTTACACGGGCTATCAATAAGCGAATGAATGAAATCGGAGAACAACTCGGCATCGGACCTGTCTCGACCTATACGGCCCGCCACAGTTTCGCCACGGTGCTTAAGCGTTCGGGGGCTAATATAGCCTTCATCTCCGAATCGCTCGGTCACAACGACTTGAAAACGACTGAAAACTATCTGGCTTCGTTCGAAAAGGACGAGCGTATAAAAAATGCAGAGTTACTGACAAAATTTTAGGCTGCTGTATGGATAAGAATCTGAATGCGGTTATTTATGTGGCTAAAACAACAATACATAACCTTATAAAAAAGGCTTGTACAGTTCAATCCGGACTTGAAGATCTGGAGTTATTAGCATCGAATGAATATCCAATCAAGGAACATGTTAATTTATTGAATGCAGATATATCCTCTGATTTACTGGATGATATGGATAATATGTATCATTTACATTTGATTCCCAATGCCCACACTTTAATGATTGCCGAATATGAACATACCGGTCAAGAGATTCCGTATGTTACCGTGTTCAAGCAGGGTGATGGTAGTATTTGGCGAGAGCCGAATTACGCTGCAATGGAGTCTCCGAGTGTTCCGAAATTTAGAACATTCTTTTATATAAAGCAGTTGTTGGAAGAAAAATTAGAAAACTCGACAGCGGCAGTCAATGTTAAATTGCGAGATTTTATCCACTCGCCCAACCCGGAGAAATACATCGAATTTATTAAATCGGAACTCTCTGTTAAACAGGGTAAGCAGGGTAAGTTTTTTGCGGTAGTTATCATTGCTTTGACACAAATAGGTGTATTAAAAAATAGTCGTGGAAAATTCAAGGGATTACACAATGCCCTCCGTAGGGAGTTCCCAGAAAAAGTGGGTTCATATCAGGCTGTAAATGATTACTTAACACCCCATTATAAGAAAGGTACTGCATCGCTTAAAAATGTGAATCAGCAAGAACTCGATGATATGGTTAATAAATTGAAAAATATTTAGTTGTATATTGTTGTTACAACTGGATACAATTTGAAATAGGTCCACTTTTGCAGATGTTATAACACCGGCCCCTGATCAGGGTTATTTATTTAAATAACATTTGTAAAATATGACAGAAGCTAAATCTTTACCTTTTGCTGCGCTATCTGTTCCGGAAGCCCGGCAACTTATAAAAGAAGTGGTCGCTGAAGAAATTGCAGCCCGTGAACCAAAGGTCCCGGTCCGGGACAAACCCGATGCAATGGGAGTAACCGATGCTGCGGCGTTACTTGCCGAGTATGGTTATCCCATTACACCGAAGTCTATTTACAATCTTGTTTCTTCGAAAGCCATTCCGCATAAAAAGGTGGGACGACGTATCGTGTTTTCCCGTGAGCGCCTGCTCGCGTGGTTGGAACAAAAAACCAAACACGATGCGGAGATCGTATCTCCAGCCCTTACCCTTGCGAGAAATGCCAGAAAGAAACTTTAATCCTAAAATTAAATATTATGAAGAATGTAGATATTTTCGCTATCGACAATAATAAAGTTGTCGATGATAATAAGAAGATTCCGACGGGCAGAGAGATTTTCGAATCGCTCTTATCGCAAATTGTCCCCGTGGATTTTAATGTTTTGGCGCATCCGAAATTCAATGAACTGCGCCGAAGAATCGAGGCAGGGGAACTCTCCTCTGATGCGATTGATTTGATCCCTGCCGGGGAGCTGCGATTGAACAAACTCGAAGACAAGCACCGCCTCGTTGTGATTATTGAGAATCTCATGTGTCTGGCCAGCCGTCTGAACTGGGGCTTATGCAAAAACAACGGAATGACCTATGTCTATAACACGGCCTATTGGATGCGTGTCGGCGAAGAAGAACTTCGGGCGTTTCTGGGCGAAGCCGCAGAGCGTATGGGTGTCGATCATATTACGTCTTGCTATTTCCGTTTCCGTAAGAACCTGTTAGAGCAGTTTATGACCTCGGCTTACCTGAACACGCCCTCGTTCAGCCGGGAACGAATTCGGATCAACCTTCGAAATGGGACCTTCGAGATCATGCCTGACCGCCGTGGTATCCGGGAGTTCGACGCTTCGGACTTTCTCACCTATCAGTTGCCGTTCGATTACGATCCGTCCGCCGAGGCACCTATGTTCCATAAATATCTGGAGCGGGTACTGCCGGACGAGAGTTGCCGGAAAGTCTTGGCTGAGTATATCGGTTATCTGTTCGTCGGCAATCAGACATTGAAGGCGGAAAAAGTGCTGCTTTTGTACGGATCGGGAGCGAACGGGAAGTCGGTATTCTTTGAGATCATTATGGCGATGTTAGGCCCGGAAAATGTCTGTAACTACTCGCTCGAACAACTGACTAACGACGACAAATATCAGCGGGCGATGATCGGCGACAAGTTGCTGAATTATGCCAGTGAGATTAGTACCCGTATCAATGTCGAAGTTTTCAAACAGTTGGTTTCGGGCGAGCCGCTGAGCGCCCGTTTGCCTTATGGTCGGCCGTTCATTCTGACGGATTACGCCAAATTGATTTTCAACTGCAACGAGCTGCCGCGCGACATAGAGCAGACACACGCCTTTTTCCGCCGCTTGCTGATCGTACCGTTCAAGGTCACGATTCCTGCGGAAGAACAAGACCGGCAGCTTGCGACGAAGATTGCGAGGAACGAATTGTCCGGGGTGTTTAATTGGGTGCTCTCCGGCTTGGATCGGCTATTGACTAACAAGGGTTTCACGCCTTGCGAGGCGGTTGAACAGGAATTGGCAGAGTATCGTAAGCAAGCGGACAGCGTGAGGTTGTTCATAGACGAGATGAATTATCTCCCTTCGGTTACGGCGAGTATGAAACTCAAGGATATATACAATGAATACCGGGGCTTTTGCCTTGAAAGCGGAATGTATCCATGTCGTAAGGGGACATTCCGGGAGCGTCTGTCCGCTCAGGGTATTAAGTCGGATAAGAACAGGATCGGAAATATAGTATATGTTCAGAAAGCTCCGATGGAATAAAATCTTTTTGTCGGGTTCCGCATTTTTCACTTTTTTCACCTGCTCCGTTCTCGACATGGGGCGGAGCAGGTTTTAATACCAAAGATTATACACGATGAAACATATTTTGGATGTTACGGTCAGCTATTTCGATACGGTAGATACCCGGATTCCCCGCAATGGCAATCTGCTGAAATTACTTACAGCCGGTTGGTTTAAAGAAGACGTCGAACGGTTACGCCGCGAACTGGACCCGAACCGGCAGTCCGAGTTGAAAAAAGGGCTTCCCAGCTTCACCGTGTCGGGAACTTTCAGCGCTGCAGGAGCAGAGAATCTGACAAAACCGAGCGGATTGTTGTGTCTCGACATCGACGATGCCATGAATTCAGACAAGGAGAATCTGCATCGGATGAAAGAATTTGCCGCACAACTGCCTTATGTGGCTTATTGCGGTTTATCCGCGCGCGGGCAGGGATATTTCTGCATCGTTCCCATAGCATACCCGGATAAACTCAAACAACACTATCGGGCGCTGGCCGATGAGTTCGGATTTCTGTTCGGGATCAAGACCGATCCGGCTTGTACGGATGTCGGACGCAAGCGTTTCGTATCTTTCGACGATGCCCCGTATGTCAATCCGTCGGCAGAGGTTTACTGTAACTTCGCAGACATTCCGATCCGCACGCCGGAAGGCGGAGTGCTTGCGCAGGCGCGTTATGATTCCGTTTGCCCATCGACCGATTCCGAAGTCCGGAGATATATCGCTGAAATTGTCAAGTTCAAAAAGGATATTACGACGACATACGAGAACTGGTTTCGGATAGCTTGTGCCTTTGCCAACGCTTATGGCGAAGAGGGGCGCGAAATGTTCCATCAAATCAGTCAATTTTATCCGAAATATAGTTCATCGGAAACGGACGACCTTTTCGATAACGTATTGAATGGGCGTTATGCTCAAATTAATATCGGGTCGTTCCTATTTATCGCTCGCCATGCCGGACTTGGCGGTTACGCAGACTTCATGGATGCACCTCTCGGAGAGAGCGAGTGAAAAAAGTTAAAAATGTGAAGTCTTGAAAAAAGATTTTTTATCTTTATCGAAAGTATAAAATGAAATTTCAAATGTGATGGGAGCCTTGTTTTCTTATGTATTACGGTTTGATGATGGAGCAGCGCCAAATCCTTATTGTAATGTATGTACTTTGACTATATGTAAACCGATAATACGGCGCACGGCACATGTTGGCGACTGGGTAATCGGAGTCGGTTCTAAAAGAGTCAAAATTGAAAATGGTCAATATGTTTCTTACAATGGCAAGTTGGTATATGCAATGAGGGTAACTCAAATAATGCCCTTACAAGAATATGATAATTATTGTAGGAACAATCTGCCCGGAAAAATTCCGAATTGGTCAAAACCAGATGCCGTAGCTATGGCTGGCGATTGTATATATGATTATGCGACACCTTCACATCCGAATTTGCGCAAAAGCGTACACAAAGAATTCAATGTAGCAACTGATTTGAGAGGTGTTAATGCCTTGCTATCATCCGAATTCTATTATTTTGGAAGCCAACCGGTACAGATTCCTGAATATTTGCAGGAGATAATCAAACGTAATAGAGGCCATAAAAAAATAATCAATCCTGATATTATCCGGCAATTTGAGCAATGGATAACAGGCTTTTCTAAAAATAGTGTTTTATCACCGCCTCAAAAACATTATATTTTCAGGCAAGAAAATTTGGCAAAATGTATTTCGTCCTGTGCCCGCAAAAGGAGAACTGACGATCAGCATGAAGAGGAAGAACTGTGCTTGCCGACATGTCTTCATTAAGCTATTAAATCGGCTCCATATTCGAGCCCGGACGCTTGAAGGCTGATTCGCCTATACTTCAAGCGTCCGGGCTCATTATTCATATGTTTTACCAATCTTCTGAGGCATATTCGTCGGCCCATCCGATAATATGCTCTATCATAGCGTCGAAGGAGCTGCTCAATGAATCATAAATTTTACGCCACTTTATTTCTCCTTTTTATTGAATAGCGCAGGAGCCCGACGGGTACCCCCGGTAAGTGGCATCTCGATCTTCTCGATATATGCCATTCAATGACAGGCCTAAATAATTGTCGGCTCCGGATTCTATCGGTTAGATTGTTTTCGGGACAGGTATTTTGTATACTCGATGTATTTCTTCAAAGCAGCCCGCGGTGAACCGTTCCGTTCGCGATTGATCGCATCGAACTCGTCTGTCCCAATCAGCATTTTTTGCCAATGATTGAGCAATCTGGTATCGACAACGGCATATATGCTGCCCAAGTCGATTTCGCAAATATTCCGGATTGATGCCGTAACTTTATTGAGGGCTGATAAATAGGAGTTTGCAGTATTGCCGGACATGCCGATATTTTTAAGATACTCCTTGAACTGGACTTTGTTAACTGATACTGGATTCATAATTAAAAGGTTTAAAGGTTGTTATATGAAAAGATGTCATTTGTCAGGAATCAAGTTCAGCATCCCGCTATCTATGAATTCGCGGGCTTGGCAAACGTATTCCTCTGCCGGAATTTCCGGGAAATTAATTCCCAGCAATAGATCGGGGCGGTATAATTCCCAGCAGATTGCTTTATAGAGGGCCTTTATAGGGAGTGTCCGCTCTGTCTGTTTATCCAGAACGAATGAGCAGTGTAATGGAATCAAGGCGATGTTCCAAAGGGCTGTAAAATAAAGAGGGTCATTGGTACATCCCCATATATGCGAAATCGTATAATTCTTAATGGTACTGATAGCGCCTGTGCTTACCTTCTCTCTGGTATATTCTTTAATAGCGTTTCTCACCCAGTGATTTCCATCCCTGTCGATCCTGATTCGGATTCCGGGCCGGACGCTTGCATAAATATCCTCTGATTCGCTGATTCGGACCGCTTCGGCTTTATTTTGAAATGTCTGGATACTCCCGTTTGACGTTTTATAGGCAGACTTGCAGCTGGAGAACCGCACAGGAAGTTTCTCTGCTTTGGAAGCATAAAGCAACATCTTTTCCGCTTGCAACGCTACTTGTTCGGGCCGGAAGAACAGCGTACTCCGAACCATATGGTTGACAATCCCGCCCTCGCATTTCAGAATCCTGCACAGTACATCCAATCCGTTGTAAGCCATGCTTTGAATGACATCCGTTAGCGCCTGCGGATTTTAATGGGTAAAAGAAAGCGTGGCGCCGAAAACTTATTTTAGAACTGTAGGTCGTAGGATACCTTTAGGATAAAATAAACTTTCAGCGGATTAGCAGGATAGCGCAACGAGAGGTGTAAAGTGTTGGCTTGTAATTAATAGCGCGTTAATTTGCGTTATGCGGAAATTGGTTCGATACGGTTTTACAGCCTATCGCCGACAAAGAATCGTTACCAGATCATTACGCGGAATTTACTTCGCTATTTAAGCGTAACACATTCTTTTTCTGTGTTTTGCACAATTTTACATCTTGACAAACGGCCCGACAGGTATTAACTTTGTAACCAAAAATCGGGTTTATTATGCGAAGCACGTTTCGGGTCTTATTTTACGTGAAGAAAGGCAGCGCCCGCCCCAACGGCGATCTGCCTTTGATTTGCCGTCTTACAGTAGATGGCGAGGTCAAACAATTCAGTTGCAAAATGGACGTTCCTCCGCGTTTATGGGATGTCAAGAACGGCCGGGCGACGGGCAAGAGCGTCGAGGCCATGCAAATCAATCTTGCCGTCGATAAAATCCGCGTCGAGGTGAACCGCCGCTATCAGGAGTTGATGCAGTCGGACGGCTATGTCACGGCCGCCAAACTGCGGGATGCCTACCTCGGTATCGGAGTAAAGCAGGAAACGCTGTTGAAACTCTTCGAACAGCACAATGTCGAATACCGGAAAAAGGTGGGTTTCAACCGTGAGGTCGCCACATGGAAAAAGTACTGCTGCGTGTGTAAGCGCGTGCGGGAGTTCCTCGCCCATACCTACCACCGGGAGGACATCCCGCTGAAAGAACTGAACCTTACCTTTATCAACGATTTCGAGTATTTCCTGCGCACGGAGAAGAAATGCCGCACAAATACCGTGTGGGGCTACATGATCGTCTTGAAACATATCGTCGCCATTGCCCGCAACGACGGGCGCCTGCCGTTCAACCCGTTTTCGGGCTATATCAACTCTCCCGAAAGCGTGGACAGGGGTTATCTCTCGCAAGAGGAGATCAAGGCCGTGATGAACTATAAAACGGCCAACAAGGCGCATGCCCGCATCCGCGATCTGTTCGTCTTCTCCATCTTCACGGGGCTGGCTTATGCCGACGTGAAAGGGCTGACCACGGACAACCTTCAAACTATGTTCGACGGTAACCTGTGGATCATCACGCGACGTAAGAAAACCAATACCGAAAGCCGTATCCGCCTGCTGGATATTCCCAAACGCATCATCGAGAAATACGCGGATCAGCGGCTCGACAACCATGTCTTTTATATGCCGTGCAACTGCCATTGCAACGACATCCTGCGCGAGATCGGCAAGCAATGCGGCATTAAAAACAAACTGACCTTCCACCTCGCGCGGCATACCTTCGCCACAACCATCACGCTCTCGCAGGGTATGCCTATCGAAACCGTCAGCTGCCTGTTGGGGCATACGAACATCAAGACCACCCAAATCTACGCGAAGATCACCAATGAAAAGATAAGCCGCGACATGTCGGCGCTCACCGAACGCCTCGGCGACAAATACCGTCTGGCGGAGTAACAGCCCTTCCGCCCTTGTGCGCCCTTCGGGATTTACGGAGGATCCCTCCGGGCGCACAGGGGCACGGGCTTCCGGGCCGTCGGTTCGCTTTCATCGGCTTCCCCTGCTGACGGACATGACGGCGGCACCGTCGCCCACCCATCGGCCGCTTCGCGCCCGCGCCTTTTTACAAAAGGCATAGCCTATTAGGGCATTTTCTTTCCGCATTGCTCCGCAACGCTGAAAATGCCCCATTAGGCCAAAGGGGCGGCGCCCCTCTGGACACCCCTTGCGGCGGCAACTCCGCAAGCCGGACGGCCGGGACAACTCCGAATCCTTATCCGCTTCGCTCCGATGCCGCCGAGAACAGATTATCCAAACCACCTGAAACTATACCGCTATGGGCTATGTCGTATTGCATATCGAGAAGGCAGCCGGAACGGACGCCGCCATGTCGGGACACGTCGAGCGGAGAATAACACCCGCCAACGTCATAACGACACTTACCTACCTGAACGAAGAATTAGTAGAGTTCCCCAAAGGAGTTACCAACCGTACCGAAGCGATCCAGCACCGGCTGGACAATGCAGGACTGGAACGCAAGATCGGAAAGAACCAAGTGAGGGCCCTGCGTGTCATGCTCTCCGGAAGCCCCGAAGATATGAAGCGCATCCGGCAGGCCGGACAGTTGGATGCTTGGGCCAAGGATTCCTGCGGCTGGCTGCAAAAGACCTTCGGAAAGGAAAACGTTGTGTCGGCAGTCCTGCATCTGGACGAGAAAACACCACATATACACGCGACCGTCGTGCCGATCACACGGGGCGAACGCAGAAAGGCCAAGCTGGAGCGGGAGAAGAACGCCCAAAGCGGAAAGAGAACCTATCGCACTAAGAAAGACCGCCCGCGTCTATGTGCCGACGATGTGATGGCACGGGACAAACTCAAAGCCTACCAGACCACCTATGCCGAAGCGATGGCCAAATACGGACTGCAACGCGGCGTCGAGGGATCGGAAGCAAAACATATTTCCACGCAGCAGTATTACCGCGAGGTGTTCGTCCGGAAAAATGAAATGGCCGAACAGATCGAGAATCTGAAAGAACAGCAAAAGACGCTCACGGTAGATATTGCCGCACTCCAAGCACAGCAACGAGCCGCACAGACAGACTGCAACGCTATCGACGAACAGCGGCGGAAGAAGAAAGAAGAACTGGCAAAAGCCGAAACGGAGTTGGCGCAGACCCGATGGGAGATCAAGACCGACAAACTCAAAGGCGTGGCCGTGAATGCCACGACGAAAGCCGTAGAAAGGATCGGAGCGTTGTTCCACGACCCCAAGCCCGCGAGGTATGAAAAACAGATTGCAGATTTGCAAGGGGTAATTGCCGACAAGGATAAGTGCATCGGGCAACTGCAACAAGAGATCAAGACCATGCAGGCCGGACACGATAAAGAGGTGGCCAACCTTAAACAGGAAGCACAACAAGTCATAAAAGCCTTGATGCGTGTCGATGAGTTGTGTCCCTATGTAAAGGGGCTGTTGAAATGGGAAAATTACTGCAAGGATGTCGGGTTGGACAAGGAGCGGACCAAAGCGTTGTTTACGATGCAACCTTACAGATATACGGGCGAGCTGCATTCGATAAGGTATAATCATACGTTTCGGGCGAACGATGTCATTCTCCAATTCAAACCCGACAAGGACGGGCCGAGCGGGTTCCAGTTCACCATAAACGGAAAGGACTGCGACGAGTGGTTCAGACAGCAACGAAAGGAGTTTTACGAGCGGATAGGAATTGACATCGAACAAACGGAGCAAAGGCGCGGGATGAAGATGTAACCACGAGCGGGACGGAACCAAAAGGCCGTCCCGTTGTTGTTTTAGGACGGCGTATTCCGTTAAAGCCAGAACATGGGCTATTCGGGCGGCATAAACCCTACGGCACAAAAAGTGCCCGCAACATATTGCGGATTCGAATTTTTTGTGCTACCTTTGGGACAAGCGATCCGCTGTAAAGGCGTGAATCGCGTTGCTGTTTGCGTAAACGTAGGAAATTTACAGTCTGCGGCAACAAGAGAGTCCTTGTCGGGTCGTACCACGCCTTGACGGGGCAGTACATTTAAGGCAACTACACCTGACGGGCGTGGGCCTCTTGTGTTACGAAGTCAGACGGGTTTCCTACGACCTACGCAGCGTAAGTAACGCAAGCCGCATACCTTTCTTGTAAAGGACAGCGGGGTTCTTCAGAGCCGGGTTCACGTTTCGTCATTCTTTTATGGCATCAGTCGGGTCGCATAACTAAAATTGAAAAAGATATGTTACCTTTGCGGATGAAAACGGCGCCATAGCCGTAACATATTCATAAGGTTAGGACAACCTTTATACCAGCGGTAAACTTGCGACTATTATAGCGATATAATAGGTTTTAGGATTGGTGTAAAATTTGTCTGAAACCCTTGTCATGCCTGCGGCTTTGTGCCGTGGGCGGGCACGGGCGTAAGGGCAGTTACCAATCCAAGGCTCGCAAGGCCGACCGTTGGGGCTGTACCTGCGTTCCGTGCTTTTTTATGTGTTTAGGCCGGAACGAGGATTTTAATAACGAACCCTTAATAATACGATGTTACGGCCATATACTCCCAATCGGAAAGAATCACGTTCCGCCGACCCTCGGTCGGTGCGGGGTGGGGCGCCGTCATTCGCTGTAACGAGAACGCTCGCCGTCGATAATAATCCCGCTTTAAAGGCACCTAAATCTGGTAACGGCGGGCCGTTCTCCGAACTGGGTGCGGGACATTGGAATTCTTCATGTCGAAGTTGCGTCACTATTTTTTTCATCGACAGTCCCGCACCCGTTTTTCATCATGCAGGAACCGCTAAAAAAGAGAGTGACAAGGGAAGTGATGTAGCTATCATGTCAAGTAAGTCCGTTGCGGTTCCTGCTTTTTCTGTAACAATGCTTCCGAAATCTCCTGCCTCCATAGGCTCGCGTTTCGGAAGCCGAGGGGCGGACGGAAACGATAAGCCGAAGGATGCTCTTTTTCGTTTATCGTGGTGTGAGGCGTACCAGTCCGTTACCGCCCCTCTTTTTCGATACTTCAATTTTACGATAACGGGTGCGGGATACTCGAATCTTAGCTTCATATTTTCCCACTACTGACTTTACTGTTTCCGCACCTGTTTTTTTACGATATATTTTGTATTCTCACAATAATTTAAGATATTTGTTAAATGCAATGCCGAAACTCGATACGGACTTACATCATCACTGTCACACAACCATCGCCTAACGTATTTGGCATTGTCTTTTTAATAGAAAAAGGGATGACCAACCACGATTAGTTAACAGACAATCGTTATTTTATTGCAATTACAATTCGGTCGTCCCTTTATTTTGTATTCTCGAAGTGCCTATAACCTTTGCGTACGTTTAAGAATTGTTCTATAAACCCATAACTACTGAACCATGCCACAAAAATCCTATACGCTGGGGAATCTGCTTCAAGACTGTTTGGATTGCGACATCCGCAAAAGCGACATCCGGCAATTTTTCGATGATCTGAAAAAGAAGGCGCATTTTGTCTATGCAATCTTGTGCGGTGCTCCGAAATCGGTATTTTGGATTACGCTGGACGATGAAGAAAGCCATCCCGACGAAAAGACATTTTCAGTTGCGGAGTTTAACGACAATTACGAAAACTTCGACAGCCGCATCGATTCTTTCCGGGTTAATTTCAATGCCTATTTTTTTCGCGAGCAATGGGCCACGAAGTTTCCCGAATGGGAATTGATGGAGAACCCTTTCAACGGGGAGGAGCGTTTCTGCGCTACGAGCCGCAAGGAGCTGACGGTAGAAATTTTCGTAACGGAATATCCGCATTTGTTGGCTTACCTGTGCCGTCGGGCGGTTCTGGAAAACGCGCCCTTCGAACTGACGCGCGAAACGATTAAACATTACGGATTCAGCCGCGAAGATGTAAAACTCCTGCGCGATTGTATTGCAAGCAACAACCGACGGATCATCGACGAGTTGCGCGAGGAATACGAGCGGCTGAAAGCCATAGACTGCCTGCAGGTAGTGCCTCCAAAAAGGCGGGGGCGGAAGCCTAAAGCCGAAGTGTCTGCCGAAATCCAGCCCATAGCCAAAAAACCGAGGACGAGGATCAGTCGAAAGAAATTCGTGCCGACACGAAGCGTAAAAAGTTAGGCGTAAACCATCGGAAAACGCAGAGTACTCCTCACCAATTAGCGGAGATGGTTTTCAATATAACAACGAGAATAATTTGCAAATATGATTATCCGTATAACGTCCGTTAATATTTTTAACATAACACGAATAAATCATGCGTAAAATTTATACAAAGACATTTGTGTATTTTGCTGAAATTCAATATATTTATAATGAAATAAACAATCGAAATATCATTATGGACATACTGAACTTCACGTATTATTTTTTAATATATAATTTGATATTTAATTAAAATATATTTATCTTTGATTTCATAACACTACTTTTTAACATTAAAATATGCCGCTATAACACTGCTTTTTCTATCAAACCAAAGATACGGCGTCACTCCGGAATCTTTACTCTTGTTCAACTAAAACCCACTTATTTATGAGGAAATTAACCAACCGAGCACTTTTCATCTGCTTTGCTCTGATGACGTCCTTTTGCCTCATTGCGCCGGCTACCGCTCTGCGTTCCTACGCGCAGGAGGGGGGGGGCAGCACCCTTGAAGGCCTGATCAAAGACGACTCCGGGCCGCTTCTCGGAGCAACGGTGATTGTGAAGAACACGACGCGCGGAACGACAACCGACATGGACGGCAAATTCCGTCTGGAAGGGTTGCAGCCCGGCGACGTACTGCAAGTAACCTACGTAGGATACGACCCCTACGAGGTGACCTACACAGGTCAGACGACACTGGACATCCTGATGACGACGACCGCCAACCAGCTGAACGCAGTCGTAGTGACTGCCATGGGTATCGAACGTCAGTCGAAAACACTCTCCTATGCTGCCGAAACGGTCGGCGGCGATGACGTGGCCGACATCAAGTCGGTCAATATGATCAACGCGCTGCAGGGCAAGGCCGCCGGTCTGCAGATTACCCCGAACTCGACGGGCGCGGGCGGATCGTCGAAAATACTCTTCCGCGGTAACAAGTCGATCAACGGCTCGAACCAGCCGCTGGTCGTCGTCGACGGCGTCCCCCTGATGATGAACATCACGTCCGAACAGGTCAACAGCAACTGGGGCGCCCAGCGCGACGGCGGCGACGCCATGTCTACGATCAACCCCGACGACATCGCCTCGATCTCCCTGCTGAAAGGCGCGTCGGCCGCCGCCCTCTACGGTGCGGTAGCCGCCAACGGCGCCATCATGATCACGACCAAATCGGCCATGGCAGGGCGTCTGGCGGTGAACGTATCGAGCAACACGACCATTGACACCCCGCTCTCGCTGCCCGAATTCCAGAACACATACGGGGCGAACGGCCAATACAGTTGGGGCGACAAACTCGCGTCGAAGGCTCCCGATTACGCCGAGAAGTTCTTCCGTACGGGCTGGACGACCAACAACTCGATCTCGATCAACGGCGGCGCCGAAGACCTGCGAGCCTACTTCTCCTACGGCAACGTAACATCCGGCGGCATCACCCCTGAAAACGACTACTCGCAACACACGCTCAACGCCAAAGTCGGTTTCGACCTTTTCAACGACCACATCAAGGTCGATTTCAACGCCAAATACGTGAACCAGCACATCTCGAACCAGCCGGCCGGCGGTTTCGTTTTCAACCCGCTCGTCGGCACCTACACCTTCCCGCGCGGCGGCGACTGGAACGGCTACAAAAGCAACTTCGAGACCTACAACGGCGAGCTCAACGCCAACGTCCAGAACTGGGTGACTACCACCGACGAGACCAACAGCAACCCCTACTGGCTGCTCAACCGCGAACGCCCCGTCGTCGAACGCAACCGCTACGAATTCGGCGGATCGATCAAATACCAGATCATCGACGGACTTTCGCTCACGGGCCGCATGCGCTACGAGCGCGCCGACGAACACTACGTACGCAACCACTACGCGTCGTCCTACGGCAATAAATACACCTACGGCAAAATGAACGACAACCGCTACTTCAGCGAACAGCTCTATGCGGACCTGCTCGCCCAGTACAACCATACGTGGGACGATTTCTCGCTCAACGCCACCCTCGGCACCAGCATGATGCAGACACGTTCGAACAACGTGAGCCTGCTCTACGAGCAGAGCAAGTTCGTCGCTCCGGGCAACGGCGGCGCCTACTATCCCAACATCTTCAACCCGTCGAATTTCTACATGAACGGCACGACCATGGGACTGGAGCGCAAACGGCTCAACTCGGTCTTCGGAGCTGTCACGTTCGGCTTCAAAGAGGCGCTCTTCCTCGACGTGACGGCCCGTAACGACTGGTCGTCGGCCCTCGCTTACACCGACGGCTACTCGTTCTTCTATCCTTCGGTGGGCGCCAGCCTTCTGCTCAACCGTTTCGTGGACATGGGCCGGAATATCGACCTGTTCAAATTCCGCGGTTCGTACTCCATCGTCGGCAACGACGTCCCCGTCTACAAGACCAATCCGCGCTATACCTACGGCGACCAAGGCGCCATCAACCCGCCCAAATCGGTGCCGTTCCGCACGCTGAAACCCGAAAAGACCCACTCGTTCGAGGTCGGTTTCGACGGAGAGTTCTTCCAGCACCGTCTGCACGTAAACGCCACCTATTACAAGACCAACACCAAGAACCAGTACTTCGAGGTGACGCTGCCGTGGGAGAGCGGTTACAAATCGCAGTTCGTCAATGCGGGCAACGTCCAGAACCAAGGCTTCGAACTGACGGCCGGCTGGTTCCAAGACTTCGGCAACGAATTCACATGGTCCACCGATCTGAATCTCTCGTACAACGACAACAAGATCATCGAGCTTTTCGACGGTATCCAAGACGGCGTAACGGTCTCCAACTTGGGCGGCGCCAAAGTGATCCTCTATGAAGGCGGCCAGTATGGCGACCTCTACGTCCGCACGCTCAAACGCGACGAGAGCGGCAAACTGGTGACGGAAACCCCCGAAGGCGCCGACTACCAGATCCCCGTAAACGGCGGCGAGCAGAATTCCGACCTGAAATACATGGGCAACATGAACTCGAAGTGGAACATGGGCTGGAACAACACGTTCCGCTACAAGGACCTGACACTGAGCATGCTCATCGACTTCCGCATCGGCGGCAAGGTCGTTTCGATGACCGAGGCCACACTCGACGGATACGGCGTATCGGAACGCACGGGCCGGGCGCGCGACCGCGGCTACGTGATGCGCGAGGGCATCAAATTCTCGAACGTCAAGGCTTACTACGACGTGGTGGGCGCGACAAGCTTCAACTCGGTCTACAACGTCGAGGATTACGTATACGACGCGACCAACGTCCGTATGCGCGAGATTTCGCTGGGCTACACTTTCCGTAACCTGTTCGGCCAGTCGAAGAACCTGACCCTTGCGTTCATCGCCCGCAACCTTTTCTTCTTCTACAAAGACGCCCCGATGGATCCCGACGTGTCGATGGGTACGGGCAACGGCCTGCAAGGCTTCGATGTCTTCAACCTGCCGACCACGCGCAGCTTCGGTCTGAACGTGAAACTGAATTTCTAATCAAAAGCGTTTACACATTATGAAACTCAAGAATATTCTTAGAAACGTTACCGCAATGGCGCTTCCCCTCGCACTGTTGGGAAGTTGTACGGGAGATTTCGAAGAGCTGAACACCAATCCCTACGAGATCGACCCCGAAGAACTGCCGTTCGAAGCGCAGTTCTCCACTCCCCTCTCGTTCAGTTACCCCACCCACCAGAACCTGTTCCAGTACTGGACCTCGTTGTCGATCGACAACTACGGCGGTTATTTCGAGGTGCCGCACAGCAACTGGACGATGGCGCGTTACGACCTCGCCCGCGGGTTCTGCGGCGGCATGCACGAGAACTTCATGCAGAAAATATTCAACAACACCCGCCGGCTGATCAAACAGTGCGACGCCGCCGGACAGCATGACTTCGCAGCCGTAGCCCGCATCGTCGAAGCGTATAACCTGCTCCAGTATACCGACACCTACGGCCCGGTTCCCTATTCGTCGGTCCTCGCAGCGGACGAACTGGCCGAACGCCCCAGCAGCTACGCCTACGACAAACAGGAAGATATCTACAAGGCGATATTCGCACAGCTGGACAAAGCGCTCGAAGGACTGGATACGGAGACCGCAGGTCTCGCATCGTTCGACTGCTGGTGCAACGGCGACCGCACGCTCTGGAAGAAGATCGCCAACCAGCTCAAGCTGCGCATGGCGCTGCGCATCGTCAAGGTAAACCCCGTCGATGCTGAAAAATACGCCAAGGAAGCCATTCAGGCCGGAGTCCTCGAAGACAAGGACATCCTTATCAACAAGTCCTACTCGAACGAACTGCGCCGCATGATGGACTGGCTGGATTCGGGCATCGGTTCGTCGATCGTAGCGTTCATGAACGGCTACAACGACCCGCGCCGCCCGCTCTATTTCACCACCAACGTCCGCCATCTGGTCAAGAAGACCGCCGAACCGACAGGCGAGAAAGACCAGAACAACGAGGACATATACAACGAAAGCGACATCCTGATCCGCAAGGGAGCGCAATACATCGGAGTTCCCGTAGGCTGCGAATTGGGCAATAAGAACGGCGGCAACGACAACCAGCGCGTCTACTACTCGTTTCTGGCCGGCGGATATGCGACGCCGCAGCCCATCATGTTCGCCGCCGAAGGCTGGTTCCTGCGCGCCGAAGCCAAACTTCGCTGGACCGACGCCGGGCAGCAGAGCGTAAAGGAACTCTATGAAAAGGGTATCGAGGTTTCCATCCGCAACCAGAAGAGCTACCGACAGTCCGACGCCGCGGCAGCATGGACCGAGAAGAAACTGACGGCCCCCGACTGGGCGGCTATCGACGATGCGGCTATCAGCAGCTACATCAACGACGATACCTCCTCACCTAAGGGTTATACGGACCCGTGGAAGCCGGAATACAACTCCGATCCGACCACCAGTATCACGGTGAAGTGGGACGAAGGCGCTTCGAATGAAGAAAAGCTCGAACGCATCATCACCCAGAAATGGATCGCCAACTTCCCGCTCTCGACCGAAGCGTGGGCCGATTACCGCCGCACGGGCTACCCCAAACTCTTCCGTCCGAAGCAAAATCTGGCCCCCTCGATCATCGACACGCAGCTCGGCCCGCGCCGCCTGCTGTACAACGAAACGGAACTGAGCTCCAACACCGTCGAGGTGAACAATGCCATCCAGCTGCTGAAGGCTGAATCTTCCGAAGTGAAAGGCGACGGCGACACCGGTGGCACCCGTCTGTGGTGGGACCGCAAGGACAAAGGCAATTTCTAACCCCGCCGATCCGTTTCACTCATAAACCGGGACTCCGTCGTATAACGACGGAGTCCTTTTTTCCATCCGACACATCCGAATCGGGCTCCGGCGCATTTCCGACCACTATCATGCGGCATACCATTTTTTCATGCCCCCGAATGGCTCGTACCGGAAACGGACAGATGATTTGCAAATATCAACTATTTTGTATTCATTTGTAATGAAGATAAAAATTAAGGTTAAAAACTTGTTTTAGTTGTAGCGGTAGCGACAGAGTTGTGAAACACCGTCGCTACATTTTTATTACCGGAAAATAGGCTATATATCAATTATTTTTCGTAATTTGCAGAAAACCATTTTAATCTTATTGCCCATTCGTCATCAAAGCCATCTAACACGGTAACAAGAAATAAAAGGGAAGAAGGTACGAGGCTCATAACCTCGTGCCTTCGTTTTGTATTTAGCACTTAAATCGAATATTTTTGCAAGTTCAAAGAAAATTCCTACCTTTGTTTTTGACAAGGGTTATTTGACAAGATGATTACGCAAAGTAGCGAATTTCGCACATTCTCCAAATCGTTACTAAAACCCCTGTAAAATCTTCTTAAAAGTCTGTTTGTCAGATTGATATATTTATCAACTGATTTATTAAAATAA
>ERZ772818.754-NODE-754-length-32222-cov-11.206361_pt1 | contig 32222 bp, 25 predicted proteins | sample MGYA00580837_ERZ772818 | MGnify/ENA primary metagenome ERZ772818 (study PRJEB29015, sample SAMEA2737671) | human gut metagenome | biome: human gut; feature: human-associated habitat; material: faeces | place: China | collected 2012 ...
TACATCGGCGGCGAGGAGGAAAAGAGCGAGCAGGAGCCGCTGAAGCTGTGGGGCCACATCGAGGGCGACAAGATCGTCTCGGCCGAGTCTCCCCGCTTTACGGCCCAGTGCCTGCGCGTGCCTGTCTCTGACGGCCACATGGGCGCGGTGTTCGTGCGCTTTGAGAATAAGCCTTCTAAGGAAGAAATTCTGCAGGCCTGGAAGGAATTCCACGGTCCCGCACAGGATCTGGAGCTGCCCAGCGCCCCGAAGCAGTTCCTGCATTACTTTGAGGAAAATGACCGCCCGCAGCCCAAGCTGGACCGTATGCTGGAAAACGGCATGGCTGTCAGCATTGGCCGTCTGCGTGAGGATAACCAGTACGACTACAAGTTCGTCTGCCTGTCCCACAACACGCTGCGCGGCGCTGCCGGCGGCGCGGTGTTGCTGGCCGAGCTGCTGGCTGCCAAGGGCTATTTTGACTGATCGGCTGCGCATGGCAGCCTTGGTGTAAGGAGAATTCGTATGAAGAGACCCGTATTTATCGGTGCCGCCGTGGCGATCATCACCCCGATGAACACCGACGGCAGCGTCAACTATGACGAGCTTGGCCGCATCATCGACGACCAGATTGCCCACAGCACGGATGCCATTGTCATCTGCGGCACGACGGGTGAGTCCCCGACGCTGACCGACGAGGAGCACACCGAGTGCATCCGCTATACCGTCAAAAAGGCGGCAGGCCGCGTCCCGGTGATTGCGGGTACCGGCTCCAACGACACGAAGTACGCCATCTGGCTGTCCCAGCAGGCTGAGGCCGACGGTGCCGACACACTGCTGCTGGTCACGCCCTACTACAACAAGACGAGCCAGGCGGGCCTGCTGGCCCACTACACAGCCATTGCGGACGCCGTGCATATCCCCTGCATCCTGTACAATGTGCCCAGCCGCACGGGCTGCAACCTGACGCCCGCCACGCTGGCCGAGCTTGCGAAGCACCCGAACATCAACGCCGTCAAGGAGGCCAGCGGCAACATCAGCCACGTGGCCGAGATCGCGGCGGCCTGCGGTGACAGCCTGAACATCTACTCCGGCAACGATGACCAGATCGTGCCGCTGCTGGCTCTGGGCGGCAAGGGCGTGATCAGCGTGCTGTCCAACGTAGCCCCGCAGTACACCCATGACATCTGCGCCAAATGGTTCGCCGGTGAGACTGCCGAGAGCTTGTCCATGCAGCTCAAGGCGGTGCCGCTTATCAAGGCACTGTTTGCCGACGTCAACCCCATCCCGGTCAAGTGGGCCATGAACCGCCTTGGCTGGAATGCCGGCGACTGCCGTCTGCCGCTCGTTGCGCCCTCCGCCGCAGTGCAGGCACAGCTGGAGACTGCCATGCAGGAGTTCGGCCTGCTGAAATAATTTCACAGCCGACCCACTGCCATGCCGCGGGTCGGCTTTTTGCTTTTGCACGACTTTTGCATGAAAGGAACAATAACACATGACGGATATTATCATTCAGGGCATCTATGGCCGTATGGGCCGCGCACTGGTCGAGAAGATCGGTGCGCGCGAGGATTGCCGCATCGTCGCCGGTGTGGATCGCGAAGCCGGGCGGATCGGCGAAATCCCCGTTTACGCCGGGTTCGACGCACTGCCCTGCAAGGGCGTCATCATCGACTTTTCCTCACCCGCCGGGGCGGTTGCAGCAGCGCAGTACGGTGCCGCCAACGGTCTGCCCTGCGTCATCTGCTCCACCGGCCTTTCCAGGGAGGATGAGGCTGCACTGGAGGCTGCCAGCACCAGGACGCCGATCTTCCGCAGCGCAAACATGTCGGTGGGTGTCAACGTGCTGATCGAGCTGGCCCGCCAGGCTACGAAGATCTTGGGCGGCGAGTTTGACATTGAGATCATCGAGAAGCACCATCATAACAAGCTGGACGCGCCCAGCGGCACAGCGCTGATGATTGCCGACGCCATCAACACCGAGGCTAACGGCAAATATGAGTACGTCTATGACCGCACGCAGGTTCGCCAGAAGCGCGGCGCACAGGAGCTGGGCATCAGCTCCATCCGCGGCGGCGGCATTGTGGGCGAGCACGATGTGCTGTTCTGCGGCCCCGACGAGGTCGTGACGCTGAGCCACAGCGCGGGCAGCCGCGGCGTCTTTGCCGACGGTGCCGTACAGGCTGCGCTCTATATTGCTGCGCTGGCCCCCGGCTATTACACGATGACCGACCTGCTGCGAGGTAAACTGATATGCGAATGAACGGCAACGACCTTGCCGCCTGCGCGGTCATCGCACTGGGCGTCGGCGGCGTAGTTGTCGGCTCTCTGCTGGGCGTCGGCAATCAGGCTGTGACCCTGCCCGCGGTCAATCCGCAGCCCGTAGTCGTGGATATGCCGGCAGAGCCGGAACCAACCGCTACACCGGAGCCCACCCCCGAGCCGACGCCCACCGTGGAGACCGTGCACTTTTCCGCCACGGGCGACGACCTGATCCACGATGGTATTTTTTTGCAGGCTAAGGAGCGCGGCGGCGACCACTACGATTTTGACGCCGCCTACGCAGCCATGCAGGGCTACTACGACCAGTTTGATGTGAACTGGCTCAATCAGGAGACGCTCGTCAACGACGAGTTCGCCGCCAGCGGCTATCCGATGTTCTCCACCCCCGGCGAGATCACCGACACGCTGTATAATTTGGGCTTCCGCGTGTTCAGTCTCTCCAACAATCACAGCTACGACAAGGGGGCGGCGGGCATTGAGGCATCCATGGCACACTGGGCTGCCATGCCGGACGATGTGGTCACAATGGGCTTTTACAATCTGGAGACCTATGACAACTACGCCTACCAAACCGTCAACGGCATCACGTTCGGCTATCTCTCCTATACGGAGCACACCAACGGCCTGCCCACGCCGTCCGGCACAGACTATGGCGTTGTGTATCTGGACGACCATGAAACGATTGCCAAACAGATCGCCGATATGCGCCCGAACTGCGATGTTCTTATCGTCAGCGCCCACATGGGCACCGAGGGCACGCACGAGGTCAACGACTTTCAAAGGGAGACTGCTCAGTGGCTGGCCGATCAGGGCGTCGATGTCATCATCGGCACCCACCCGCATGTAGTACAGAACGCCGCATGGCTGACCGGCGCAAACGGCAACACAACCTTCATCGTCTACAGCCTGGGCAACTTCATCAACGCGCAGTCCTCGCGCGATAATGTCATCGGCGCGATTCTGGACGTGTATTTTGATAAGACGACCCAGCCTGACGGCAGTGTGAGCATTGCCATCCGTGACCCGAAGCTGCACTGCGTTATCAGCCAGTATGAGGCCGGGTACAAGAATATCCGGGTCATCCCCTACAGCCAGTACACAGACGAACTGGGTGCAGCACACGGAGAGTTCACCCTCTCCCGCGAATACATAGAGAGCATGCTCCGCAGCACGATTGACGAGGAGTTCCTCACGTTAGATTGAATGAAAGGATGATTTTTATGTACGGTGTCAGCAAGATCAGCAGCGAGCAGAACATTATGCTCACCACTTTCCCCGGTGCCCAGTACAGCGCACAAAGCCTGGCCGAGCACCTGGACGTTTTTGCCAAGGCCGGTATTGTGGTCGATATGATCTGCCAGAGCGCGCCCCGCGGCTCCGCGGTGGATTTCAGCTTTACGACGAGCTATGACAACTTTGCCGCCGTTATGAAGGCTCTGCCCGCCGCAGCCAAGGCCAATCCCCCGCTGGTCTCCGGCGGCTACAGCAAGATCAACCTCTTTGGTGAGGAGATGGTCACCAGCTGCGGCGTCGCCGCCCGTGCGCTGGCCGCACTGGCCGGTGCAGGTATTGAAATCGTGCTCATCACAACGAGCGACCTTGACATCTCCCTGCTGATCCGCCAGCAGGACGAGGACACCGCCCTCGATGCCCTGCATAAGGCGTTTGAGGTCTGACGGCAATCAAAAAACAGGTGCAACCCCATTTAAAGGGCTGCACCTGTTTTTTATTTATTCTTGCGGTAGCACTTTGCTGCCAGAAATGGCAGGAATACAACCCCATACATGATGGCACTGATTGCCACATCTGTCCAGCTGATGATCTGATTTGAAATATCCGCCGTACCGGTCCAGACTAAGACCATGCTGTTGTTGAGGTAGTGCAGCACCACGGGGAGCCAGATATTTTTGCCGCACTTCTCATACGCAAAGGTGAAAAATACACCGAGCGTCACGCAGACAACAAGCTGTGCGGCAATGCTCTGCAGTGAGGTATCGGGACTGTAGAAGAAAAGATTCAGCGGCAGATGCCACAGGCCCCACAGCACACCAACGGCCAGTGCGCCGCGCCGTGCGCCGAAGCGGCCTTGCAGGGCTGGCGTCAGGTAGTAGCGCCATCCGTATTCCTCGCCAAAAAACGGCAGGAAGGATAAGAAAAAGTTTGGCACCAGCACCAGTGCCATGAGCCACGGCGCAGACGATTGCCAGTAAGTCAGGTACTCCGCCCAGGCGTCGCCGCCCTGCAGCGCCACGGAAAGAAAGACCATGCCGGTTTTGACGACGAGGAAGTAGGCACAGATGGCAAACGCCGTCAGGAATTTGCCGTGCAAGCGCAGACCGTAGTCTTCGCGCTTTGTCTTTTTCTCGGTCAGCAGGAATATCCAGCCCAGCACCGACGCGATAATGATGACAAAGTTTGCAATATTCAGCCAGCCCTCCTGCGGCAGGAACGCAGACAGAACGCTCATGGCGAGCATCAGCGCAGTGGCCGCGATGTGCAGGATGTAAAACCGCTTTGGCGTCCCTTGCCTACTTGCCAGCAAAAATGCCAGCATAACGCCCGCCGCCGGGTAGAACATCTGGGCGTTGGCAAAAATCGAGGTGTCCCGCCCGTTTTGCAGGCAGATGTACAAAAGCGGCATCATCAGAAACGGAATTGCGTAAGCACAGAGCGCAAAGACAGTCAGCTCTTTTTTATTCGTTTTCATCGTTGTCCTCCTCGGGGTTTTCCAACTCGGCGTGGCGCTTTTTGTAAGCCTTCATGCTGAGCTGCAGCAATGCAAAGCACAGCACCCCGGTACAAACGCCCATAATTACCGCCTGCAGCACCGCAACGCCCATGCCAAACTCTGCAAATTTGATAAGCCCCCACACAAGCACGGCAACACCGCCCACGACGGACACAACGGCATTGGTTTTCGTATTCGGTTTAAGGTGGCGGTCCCAGATACCGGCACGCAAATCACTTATGACCGCATAGGCGCACCCCAGCATAAAGATAAACCATTCTGCCGCCATCTCCCGCGGGGTAAAGCCCAGCAGACTTTCGATGATCAGCGCCGCCAGCAGCAGCACCCACAGCAGGCAGAAGCCGCGGGACTCGATCTTCAAAAGGGTCTGTTTTTGCATTTCATCAAGATTGTCGCGCTTAAAAAATTCTTTTATGTTCATCGCTCATTCCTCCCAGAACAGCTCGTCCAATGTCTTGCCCAGCACCTTGCAGATGCTGCGGCAAAGGTTGATCGTAGGGTTATACTCCCCTTTTTCAATGGCGTTGATGGTCTGGCGGGACACGCCTACCGCCGCCGCCAGATCCGCCTGCGTCATATCGCGCACGGCGCGGGCGGCTTTCAGCTTTAGATTCTTTGCCATTGCCTTCGTTTCCTTTCCTCTTGCTGTGACTTTACTATAGCACACGCCTTACATTATGTCAAGTATATATTACTTTTTGAAAAATAAATCTTCCCTGCAAAACCCGCACTTGCGGCAATTCGCCCACTGTGCTATGATAGTTTTTATAGATTATGATAAAGGAAGTTTGGCTATGAAGTACAGCTTTCCCGCTTTTGAAAACGGCTTTATCCGCGCTGCTGCGGCCAGCCCCGCCCTGCGCGTGGCCGACTGCACCTACAACGCTGACCAAATCATCGGCGTCATGCGCGAGTACGCCGAAAAAAATGTGCAGCTGCTCTGCCTGCCGGAGTTTGCGCTGACCGGCTACACCTGCAGTGACCTGTTCTTGCAGGATACCCTGTTGCGTGGGGCCGAGGACGGCCTTGCCGCGATTTTGAAGGCCAGCGAGGGACTGAACGTCGTTGTCCTCGTCGGCCTGCCTGTGCGCCATAACGGTAAGCTGTACAACTGTGCGGCGGTGCTCTGCAACGGTGAGCTGCTGGGTCTGGTGCCGAAAGTACACCTGCCCAACTACGGCGAGTTTTACGAGAAGCGCCACTTTATCCCCGGTATGCGTGAGCCCGAGTGCATCGAGCTGGCCGGGCAGGAGACGCTGATCGGCACGAACCTTCTGTTTGCCTGCAAACAGCTGCCCGCCTTTGTGCTGGCAGCCGAGGTCTGCGAGGACCTGTGGTCTCCCATCCCGCCGAGCTGTGCCCACGCACTGGCCGGGGCTACCGTTGTGGCAAACCTGTCCGCCAGCGATGAAACCGTCGGCAAGGCAGCCTACCGCCGTGAGCTGGTCTGCGGGCAGAGCGCACGTCTGCTGTGTGCGTACCTCTACGCCGACGCAGGCCATGGCGAAAGCACCACCGACATGACGTTTGCGGGCCACAACCTGATTGCCGAGAATGGCAGTCTGCTGGCCGACGCTGCACCGTTTGCGGGCGAGGATGCCGTGACCGAGCTGGACCTGGGCCGCATGGTGCAGGAGCGCCAGCGCAACACGACGTTTATGCCGGAAACGAACGGCTACACCACTGTGGAATTTGAGCTGCCGCCCGTGGAGCTGGCGTTGATCCGCCCTGTCTCCTGCACGCCGTTTGTGCCGCAGGACGCCGCGACCCGCGCCGAGCGGTGCGAGCTGATTCTGCGCATCCAGGCCGAGGGCCTTGCCAAGCGCATGGAGCACACCCACGCCAAGTGCGGCGTGCTGGGTATCTCCGGCGGGCTGGACAGCTGCCTGGCCCTGCTGGTGGCCGTGCGCGCCTGTAAGGTGCTGGGCCGCGACGCGAAGGATATTGTGGCCCTGACGATGCCCTGCTTCGGCACGACGAAGCGCACCCGCTCCAACGCCGAGATTCTGTGCGAGGCTTTGGGCGTGACGTTCGGCGAGATCAACATCACCGAGACCGTCAAGAGCCACTTTGCAGACATCGGCCAGCCCGCCGACAAGTACGATGTCACGTTTGAAAACTGCCAGGCCCGCGTGCGCACTCTGGAGCTGATGGACTATGCCAACAAGAACGGCGGCTTTGTCATCGGCACCGGCGACTTAAGCGAGCTGGCGCTGGGCTGGGCCACCTATAACGGCGACCACATGAGCATGTACGGCGTCAACACCGGCGTGCCGAAAACGCTGGTGCGCCATATTGTGCAGTACGTGGCCGACACCTGCGGCAATGACACGCTGCGGGACGTGCTGGTGGATATTCTGGACACCCCCGTCAGCCCCGAGCTGCTGCCCACCGCCGCAGACGGCACGATTGCCCAGCAGACCGAAAAACTCGTCGGCCCGTATGAGCTGCACGACTTCTATCTCTACTATGTGCTGCGCTTTGGGTTCAGTCCGACAAAAATCTACCATCTGGCCCGCACAGCCTTTGACGGCCGGTATGAACCGGAGGTCCTGCTGGCGTGGCTGAAAAATTTCTACCGCCGCTTCTTTGCCCAGCAGTTCAAGCGCAGCTGTCTGCCCGACGGCCCGAAGGTCGGTTCGGTCACGCTGTCCCCCCGCGGCGACTGGCGTATGCCCAGCGACGCCTGCAATACGCTGTGGATGGCAGAATTAGAAAAACTGGAAGTCTGATCGCGTTACTCGCGTATAAAAATGTCCGGAACCACTTGCACGGTTCCGGGCATTTTTTATAGCTTTTTGATTTCGGCGTTCAGTGCGTCGTAGGTGTAGAGTGTGTTGAGCACCTGCAGCAGCTCCTTTTTGCTCAACCGCGGCGGCAGACCGAGGCGGCGCAAAAACACCCGGCGGTTCTCGGCGCTGTTGGCCGTGCCGGAGATGCCCCAGTCGTATAAATCGGTGTACGTGATGGAGCGCGACTGGGTCGTTTTCTGCTGGCAAGCAGTTTTACTTGCCAGGGCGGTTTCAAGGCCCTGTACAATCAAATCGTCGGATACGCCCTCGACGCCGAGCAGTCCCTCCTTGCCGGGCTCGGCCTTGCGTGACTCCTTGCCCGCAATCGCCGGGACGTAGGCCTGCAGGACATGCTCCGCGCCGACAAGACCCGTGACAAAGTGGCGAATCTTGAACCCGGCGGCGTCGGAGTCTGTCAAAATGATAAGCCCCTGCGCTGCAGCAATGCGCTTGAGCAGCCTTTGCAGCGCGCCGTCCTTGAACACCCGGAAGCCGTCCGTCGTCAGGATCGTGCCGTCCACGATATTGCTAAGGCGTGCGGCGTCGTATTTGCCCTCCACCAGCAGGGCTTGTTCCAATTTCAGCATTTATGCCCTCCCGGCCAGCGCCAGCTCACACAGCGCCTTCTGCATTAAAAGGTCAGCGTCCAGCTTGCTGCTTTTCAGGTCGGTGTCCAGTCTTTGCAGGATGTGCAGGCAGTCCTCCAGCTGGGCACGCTTGAAGCGCAACGCGGTTTTTTCGGTAGAATTGAGGCGGTAATTCCAATTGCCCTTGTAGCCAAAGTCCTTGGCCACATCGCCGAGGCCCCGGCGGCTGCGGCGGCCCAGCAGCACGCGGTACAGATCCAGATAGTTGCTGATAAGTGCGCCGGTAATCATGATCGGCTCGTTTTGCAGCGCCAGCAGCGTTTTCAGCTTTTGCTGGGCCTTATCGGCCTGGCCGCTCGTCAGCAGCTTGACCATATCGAACGTGTCCGCGTCGAGCGTGACCGTGCCGAGCCGGCTGACCATTTCTTTTGTAATTGTGCTGTAGTTGGCCAGCGCGGCCAGCTTTTCCACCTCATTTTTAAGCAGGAACTGATCCTCGCCGCAGCGGGCCAGCAGCGCAGCTTCGGCGCCGGGGGCAAAGTCCGCACCGGCCTCCTTCGCCCAATCGCGGGCCATAGCCTGTAAAGCCGCGCCCGTGGGGCGGTTGAGCTGCACGCAGTAGCCGAGCTTCTCGCAGCTGGCAATGAGCTTTTGCTCCCGCTTGCCGGGGCGCAGTTTGCCGTAGCTCTCCTCGATGATGCTCGTCAGCACAAAGATGGCGTTCTCGGTGTCGGCCAGCGTGTCGCAAAGCTCCTGCAAATCCTTGTCGGAATAGGTTGACGGACGGATCAGCGGCATGAGTACCAGGCGTTTGCCGCCGAAGAATGAAATCGTACCGGCAGCTAGCACAATTTCCTCCACCGAGGGGGTCGGCCCGTCCAGCACCGTCGTCTCGGGGTCGTCGCGGTTCAGATATTTCAGTGCCTTCTGCGCCGCCGTGTGGACGAGCGCCTCGTCCGATGCGTAGAAATAGTAGAGTGCGCAGCCTGCCTTCAGGCGTTTTTCCAGCTCCTTTTCACTGTACAGCAATCGTCTGTGCCTCCTCCCAAATCATGCTGCGGCCCGGGCGCAGGGTCAGTCCGGGCGTGTCCTCGCCATAGCGCAGGGTGCAGCCTGCAGCGTCGTCCAGCCAGCGCGGTGCGGCAGCGGTGTACAAAATTGCGTCGGGCCGCACGGAATCGGACAGTGTGCCCGGTGCGCAGAGGACATCCACCCGCACCGGCTCTGCCAGCTCGATCCTGCCTGCCCCCACGGCAATGTGCCGCTCCCCCACGCCCAGCACAGCGAGGTTTGCGCTTTTATTATGATACAGGTCCAGCGTCAATCCGTCAAGCACCGGACGGGTCGTAAAGTCGGCAAGCTCCTGCACCGTCACGATCTCTGCCGCGGAAAATTCCATCTGCGTCGGCTTGGCACGCAGGTCAACGACCAGCGCGGGCTCCTGTCTGCTGCGCCCGGCCAGATAGTTCTGCACGGCGCTCCAGTTGCTCTCCCCGCCGCGGAAGAACACCACAGCCTGCCCGTTCTGCACGCAGACGACGCAGGGATTGTTGGATGCGCCGACCAGATTGATCTGCACAACATCTCGCTGCATCCAGACACCCAGCCCCACGGCCAGCACTGTGCAGAGCGCCGCCGCGGGCAGATAGAGCCGCAGCCGCCTGGCATGCCAGAAGCAGACTGCCAGCGCGCCCAGCACAGCCAGCGCAAACAGCGTGTACCGCTGCGGCAGACAAATCGACGCAAACGGCAGTGCGGCGCAGCACCGTACCAGCCAGAGCAGCCCCTTGAGCCAGAGACTCAGCACGAGGGCCGTCAGGTTCGTGATTGCCGCCAAAAACGGCACGGCGCTGCATACCAGCAGCAGGATGCCCAGCTGCAGGGCGGGCTGGACCATCCAGACGACCAGCAGGTTGCAGAGCACCCCGACCAGGCTGGCCGCCATGCCGTGGGCCACCAGCACCGGCAGCGTGGCAAGGCTGGCAAGCACTGCCGTTTGCACAGGCTCTGCCACTTGGCATAGCGCCTTGACGGCGGCAGGCTTGTCCTGTGCTGCGCGCTGCTCGGTGCGGGCCAGTGTTGCCGCAGCCTGCACGCCCAGCACGGCGCAGAACGACAGCTGAAAGCCAAGGTCGCACGGCGCATAGGCGTTTTGCAGCCCCAGCAGGATGGCCGCAAAGCTCGTTGAGGTCAACAGGTCGGGCGGCAGCAGGAAGAAGTCCCCCACCAGCGCCACCAGCAGCACGATCCCGGCGCGCGATACAGAGACCGGCATTCCGGTCAGCAGCAGGTAAAACAGCGCCGCCGCAGCGCGCAGCAAAATCAGAGGCTTATAAAATTTCCATTTGCGGCCAAAGCCCAGCAGCCCGCAGAGCAGCGCCAGATGCAGCCCAGACACCGCCAGCAGATGCGATACCCCCGCCGTGCGGAAGGCCTGTTGCACGCTGTCATCCAGACGGCTTTTGTCCGCCAGCAGCATAGCAGCCTCGATGCCGTCCAGTTGCCGCGGCAGCCAGCGGCGCAGTGTGGCCGACCAGCGCTGCCGCAGCCGATACAGCGCAAACCGCGGCGCGCGGCTGGCGTCCAGTGGGTGGTAGCTGCCCAGATACTCCGCCTGCAAATAGACACCCTTGCTTTGGCGGCTCAGGCGGTATTTGTTGTCGGGCAGCTCGGTCAGCGCAAATTTTGCAGTGAACCGCTCCCCCGCACTCTCGCCGGGAAAGGACGCGCACTGCACCTTTACGTTGGCCGCCCTGCCGTCAATTTCAGTCAGCCGCAGCGTACCGCGCAGGCGGCTTTCGCTGTAGGAAGCATCGGCGTCCGTCTCCACCACCGCCGTGCAGGTCACGGTCTGCCCGGCCAGTGCCTTGACGGGCCGTACCCATACAAGGGTAAACACCAAAAACCACGCAAGACCGCACAGCGCACCCAGTACCGGGATGGCGCTGTCTCTGCGGCGTTTTATCCATAATAGCGCCAGGCATACCAAAAATGCCGCCGCGGGCACACAGACCAGCGGCGGCAGAATGGCCGCAGCAAGCTCAGCCCCGGCAAAACCGAGACCAAACCAACCGAGCTTTCGTTTCATTGCTTAGTGCAGGAAGAGCGGCAGCGGCTCCAGGAAGAAGATGTCGGTGCGCTTGGCAGCGTCGCCCTCAGCGAGTGCTGCGCAGCAGCCGACTACCGTGCCGGTGCTCTTGGCGGCCAGCGTTTCCAGTGCATGCAGGGAGCCGCCGGTGGAGATAACGTCATCCACGATCAGGATGCGCTTGCCGTCCATATACTCGATGTCCTTCTTGTCGATGACCAGCGTCTGCTTACCGGCAGTCGTGATGGACTGATCCTCGATGATGACAGGCTCACGCATATACAGCTTCGGACCTTTGCGGGCGGGAATCCAGTATTTGCCGCTCTGGCGCGCCATTTCGTAGGCCAGAGGGATGCCCTTGGCCTCGGCGGTCAGGATCACGTCAAACTCGGGGGCTTTTTTCAGCAGAGCTGCGGCGCATGCCTCGGTCAGCTCCACATCACTAAACATGATGAAAGCGGCAATATCCATGTGGTCATTGACCTTGCAGATGGGCAGCTCACGGGTCAGACCCGCAATGTGCAGTGTATAGGTATCTGCCATGTTAGTTTACCTCTCTTTATTGATTCACAAGTGTTTTGTGCAACGCCCGGCATCAGCCCGGAGGCCATGCAAGGCTGCGCTTGGCCAGCACATGAAAGTGCAGGTGCTTAACGCTCTGGCCACCGTCCGCGCCGACATTGGTCACAACGCGGTAGCCGCTCTCGTCGACGCCCAGCTTTTTGCACAGCTGCGCAATGACCGCGTAGATGTGGCCCAGCAGCGCGGCGTCATCCTCGGTCAGGGCTGCGGCAGACGCAATGTGCTGCTTCGGGATGACGAGAAAATGCACGGGGGCCTGCGGGTCGATGTCGTAGAACGCCAGCAGCTTGTCGTCCTCAAACAGCTTGTTCGAGGGAATCTCGCCTGCGGCGATCTTGCAGAACAGACAATCCTCCATCCGGAATTCCTCCTTTGCAGTGGATTTTATGGCAAAGAATTACTGATTCATTTCCGCCTTGACGATTTCGGGCACAGCGTTCAGTGCGTCGTCGATCTTGGACGTGTCGCGGATACCGGCCATAGCGAAGTCGGGCTTGCCGCCGCCGTTGCCGCCTGCGATAGCGGCAATCTTCTTGACGAGGGCACCTGCCTTCAGGCCGCGGGCCATGGCGTTCTTGGAAACACCGACAGCCATCATCGTCTTATTACCGTCGCTGCCGATAAGCACGGTCACGGCATTGGGCGCCTTGTCGCGCACCTTATCGACCATGTCGCGCAGGGTATCGGCACCGGTGCCGGTCAGGTAGGCGGAGACGATGCGCACGCCGTCGATGTCGGCGGCGTTCTCAAACAGGCCGTCGATCTTGGCGGCAGCCATCTGGGCCTTCAGGATTTCAAGCTGCTTGGCGGTCTCCTTCAGCTCAGCAGCCAGTGCCTCGGCGCGGGCAGGAGCGTCCTTCAGGTTGTTGGCCTTCAGGGCAACAGCGGTCTTGGCCAAAATCTCGGTGCGGTCATCCAGCAGATCCAGCACGCCGAAGGCGGTGGTAGCCTCAATGCGGCGGATACCGGCAGCCACGCTGGACTCGCTCAAAATCTTGAAGCAGCCGATCTGTGCGGTGTTCGTGACATGGGTGCCGCCGCAGAACTCGGTGCTCCAGCCGCCGGCGTCGACAACGCGGACGACACTGCCGTACTTCTCACCGAACAGAGCCATAGCGCCCATCTTCTTGGCTTCCTCGATGGGCAGGTTCTTGACGGTGACGGGCAGAGCTTCGTAAATCTTCTCGTTGACGCGGCGCTCGACCTCGGCCAGCTCGGCGGGGCTGACGGCGCTGAAATGCGTAAAGTCGAAGTGGGTGATCTGGTCGTCCTGATAGCTGCCGGCCTGATGGACATGCTCGCCCAGGACCTCGCGCAGGGCCTTCTGCAGCAGGTGGGTGGCGGTGTGGTTGCGGCAGATGGCGGCACGGCGCTTCTCATCGACGGAAGCGGTGACCTCGTCGTCAACGTGGATGGTGCCGTCCAGCAGCTCACAGGTATGGACGAAATAGCCCTTCGGGGTCTTTTTGACCTGGGTGACCTTCAGCTTGGCATCGCCGCTGACAAGATAACCGTGGTCAGCGACCTGACCGCCCATCTCTGCATAGAACGGGGTACGGTCCAGCACGACCAGCACGCCGTCCTTGGCCTCGCCCGCCTCGTCGGTGGCGATGGCATCGACGAGCTCCTCCCCGTCGGACAGAGCCAGAACCTTAGCCTTCTCGGACAGGGTCTCGTAGCCGTCAAACTGGGTGGGCTCGGCGGTCAGCTCGCCGAACAGGTCAGCGCTCCAACCGGAAATATCCTTGGCCAGGCGCTCGGCGCGGGCGCGCTCACGCTGCTTGGTCATCTCGATATGGAATGCGGCCTCATCGACGGCAAAGCCTGCCTCGGCGGCAATCTCACGTGTCAGGTCGAGCGGGAAGCCGAAGGTATCGTTCAGCTTGAACGCCTCGACACCGGACAGGACCTTCTCATGGGCCTCCTTCAGCCGGCCCATCATGCCGGTCAGGATGTTCAGACCGGCGTCGATGGTGCGGCCAAAGCGCAGCTCCTCGGTGCCGATGACCTTCTTGATATAAGACTCATGCTCGCGCAGCTCCGGGTAACCGGCCTCGCTGGACTCGATGACCGTTTCGACCAGCTCGGTCAGGAACGGGCGGTTGATGCCCAGCATACGGCCATGGCGGGCGGCGCGGCGCAGCAGACGGCGCATGACGTAGCCACGGCCCTCGTTGGACGGCAGGATGCCGTCGGAGGCCATAAAGACGGTGGCACGGATGTGGTCGGTAATCACACGGATGGAGATGTCATCCTTCTCGTTCTCGCCGTACTTCTTGCCCGAGATGCGCTCGACGTGGTGCAAAACGGCGGCAACGGTATCGACCTCGAACAGGTTGTTGACATCCTGCATGACGACGGCCAGACGCTCCAGACCCATGCCGGTATCAATGTTCGGCTTGGCCAGCAGCTCATAGTTGCCCTTGCCGTCGGCATCATACTGACTGAACACGAGGTTCCAGATCTCCATGAAGCGGTCACAGTCGCAGCCGACGCCGCAGGTCGGCTTGCCGCAGCCGTACTTCAGGCCGCGGTCATAGTAGATCTCAGAGCAGGGGCCGCAGGGGCCGGAGCCGTGCTCCCAGAAGTTGTCCTCCTTGCCCAGGCGGACCATGTGGTCCTCGGGGATGCCGACTTCCTTCGTCCAGATGTCGTAGGCCTCGTCATCCTCCTGATAAACCGAGATGTACAGGCGGTCAGCGGGAATCTCGAGTTCCTTGGTCAGGAACTCCCACGCCCAGGGAATGACTTCCTTCTTGAAGTAATCCTGGAAGCTGAAGTTGCCCAGCATCTCAAAGAAGCAGCCATGGCGGGCCGTGATGCCGACGCGCTCAATATCCGGGGTGCGGATGCACTTCTGGCAGGTGGTCACGCGATGCCGCGGCGGCTCCTCCTGGCCGAGGAACCATTTCTTCATGGGGGCCATGCCGCTGTTGATCAGCAGGAGGCTGGGGTCGTCCTTCGGAACCAGCGGGAAGCTGCCCAGACGCAGGTGGCCCTTCGTCTCAAAATAATGCAGGTACTTTTCGCGAAGCTCGTTCAATCCGGTCCATTGCATAGGTGTTGTTCTCCAATCCATAAAATTGCGATGCAGGGTCCGCCACAAAAAATTACAGCCCACGCCCCAATACAGGGACGAAGGCTGTTATGCTTCCGTGGTACCACCCGGTTTGCAGCGCCGCAAGAATATAATACAACAGCACTGCCGCTTTGTGTCTGCGTTAACGCCGCAGGTACGCTCGGCTCTGCGCCGAAAGCTCCGGGGTGGCTCTGCCGTGCTTCCGCGTGAAAGCCTTGCACCAAACGGCTTTCTCTCTGAGGGACGGAACGAACGGCATTGGCCCTTTCATCGCTATTTTCCTTTTTACAGGCTTATTATATGCCGTTTTGTGCCGCTTGTCAACTGATTTTTCCGCATAAAAGGTCATAACTGCGCAAAAGCTAACGCAGAGAGGAGTGTTTTTTATGGCTGACGTTTTTCCGGAGGTCGGGCAGGTCGTGCTGACGAGCCTGCTGTCGCTGGCCGCGATGTTTATTTTCACCCGCGCGGGCGGCAAGCGGCAGATTGCGCAGATGAGCCCGTTCGACTACCTGAACGCCGTCACGGTGGGTTCCATCGGCGCAGAGCTGGCGACGAATCTTGAGCAGTGGTGGCGGCCCTTCTCTGCGCTTGTGGTCTATGGGCTGGTGACGTGGTTCGTGCACTACACTGCCTGCAAGAGCAACGCTATGCGCAGCCTTTGGAGCGGACGCAGCCTGATTTTGATGGACGACGGTGTTATCCTGAAAAGCAGCCTGCAGCGCGCTGCCATCGACGTGAACGAGTTCCTGGGTCAGGCCCGCGTGGCCGGGTACTTTGACCCGAATGAAATAGAAACGGCAATTTTAGAGACAAACGGCCAGATCAGCTTTCTGCCCAAAAGCTGCAGCCGTCCCCTGACGCCCGACGATATGCAGCTGCACCCGGACGCCGCCAGCACATGGTATGACCTGATTATAGACGGCCATCTCATGCAGGACAATTTAAAGGCTGCAGGCCGCGACGAGCGCTGGCTGGACGCCCGGCTCCACGCGCAGGGCATCGGCCAGCATGGCGAGGTGTTTTACGCGACGTGTGACAAAGCGGATGGGTTCTTTGCATGCAGGATGCGCTAATAATCGAATATGTAAAAAAAGACCTGCCAGAATTCTCTGACAGGTCTTTGTGGTGGAGAATACCGGGATCGAACCGGTGACCTCTTGCATGCCATGCAAGCGCTCTCCCAGCTGAGCTAATCCCCCATAGCTGGCGTCGCCTCGGTGCGTTCGCTCCTGACGATGTTTGCTATTATAGCAAACCTTTTTTCAAATGTCAACAGGTTTTTGCAAAAATCTTATAAAATCCTATAAAAGCTTACAAAATATTTCACAATGCCAAAAGGCCGCATTCCCTGCGGAATGCGGCCCTGCAAGCTGTACTTTTAGATGGAAATCGCTTTGGCGATCTCGATCATATCGCGGTCAATCGTCTTGTGCATGGACAGTGCAACGTTGACATCGTAGTCAACGATCTTGTCGCCGGAGACGGCAACAACACGGTTGTAGATGCCCTTATCCAGCAGGTCAATGGCGTGGTAGCCCATCAGCGAGGCGTTCACGCGGTCACGGACCGTCGGGGAGCCGCCGCGCTGGATGTGACCCAGAACGGTTGCACGGGAGTCAACGCCGGTGGCCGCCTGGATCTGGTTGGCCAGCTCCTGCGCACCGACAACGCCCTCGGACACGATGATAATGAAGTGCTTCTTGCCCGTGACCTGGGTCTGGCGCATACGCTCGAGAATATCGCGCTCAAAATCGAACGGGATCTCAGGCAGCAGGACAGCCACAGCGCCGGTAGCGATACCGACGTTCAGGGCAATATAACCGGCATGATGGCCCATGACCTCAACGACAGAGCAACGGTCATGGCTCTGGGTGGTGTCGCGCAGCTTATCGATGGCCTCGACAGCGGTATTCATAGCCGTATCGTAGCCGATGGTGTATTCGCTGCAGGCGATGTCGTTATCGATGGTGCCGGGCAGGCCGATGCAGGGAATACCCTGGTTGGCCAGCGCACGGGCGCCCATGAAGGAGCCGTCACCGCCGATGACGACCAGTGCGTCGATGCCCAGCTCCTTGCAGCGGGCAAGACCCTTGGCCTGGCCTTCCTTCGTCTTGAACTCCAGGCAGCGCGCGGTATACAGAATCGTACCGCCGCGGTGGATGATCTCCGATACGCTGCGGACGTTCATTTCATAAACTTCGCCGTTGATCAGGCCGTTGTAACCACGCTGGATGCCCATCATGCGGTAGCCCTTGCTGATGCCTGCACGAACAATGGCACGCACAGCGGCGTTCATGCCAGGTGCGTCACCGCCGCTGGTGAGCACACCGATCGTTTTGATTTCCTTAGCCATAAAGCGAGCCCCTCCTATTTCGGGAACTATGGACCCGCCTGAACCATTACGATTTATTCAGGCGTGGTCATCACGTTACAATAAATTTTTAACAATCTCGCGACCATACACATTATACCACACTTTGCGCCCTGAAATTATGGATAAATCGCGCAAAACGTATGGATTTATTTTGCAGAGTGTTCAACATCCTGAACTTTTACACAATCCTTGCCCAAAATACGCTCCAATTCGGCGCGCAGAAGCGGATCATCCTTTACCGCCATGTGCCGCGCCAGCATGGCCCTGCCGGTATCTTGGAAACGGAAATACACCCGCACCGTGCCCCCGTCGAAAATGTTGCAGAGCAGGTTTTCTACCTTGTGCATCTGCGCACTGTCGCGGGAGGGCACAGTCAAGAAATACCCGGCGGCCCCTCCCCCGCTTGTCTCACGCTTGACGCGCTCCACGCGGTTCATGCCAAAGTTTTTACCGGGGTCGTAGGTCTCGATGGGCTGCACGCCCTCGACGATCAGGCGGGCGGCCTCGTCCTCCTTGACGGAGACGCGGCCATTGGCGACCACAACGGCGTTTTCCTGCAAGGCCGCGCGGCACTCGGCCAGGATGCGCGGGAACACCAGCAGCTCCATGCTGCCGGTCAGGTCCTCGACGGTGGTAAAGGCCATCAGCGTGTTGGACTTGGTGGTCATGATCTTGTTTTTGACGATTGTGCAGACAAGCGTCACTGTCTGGTTGTCAAACTGCTTTGCGTCCTCGCCCAGCAGCTGAGCAATCGTGCAGGTGGAAACCTGCGCGATTTGGGCACGATAGGCGTCCAGCGGATGGCCGGACAGGTAGAGGCCGGAGACCTCCTTCTCCATTTTCAGCAGATCAGAGGCGGAATATTCCGGCAGGTTCGGGACCTTATAGTCATTTGCGGGTTTCTCGTCCTCCCCTCCGCCCATCAGGCCGAACAGGTCCATCTGGCCGTCCAGATTCTGGCGGGCGTCGGTCTCGACACTTTTCAGAATACCCTCGACGCTCTCGAGCATACCGTGGCGGGTCGGCTCCAGAGCATCGAATGCACCGGCTTTGACGAGGTTCTCCAGTGCGCGGCGGTTGAGACCCGTGCCGTGCAGCCGCTTGCAGAAGTCATAGAGGCTGCTATAGGGGCGCTCGGCACGCTCCTTAATGACGGCCTCGATCAGGTCGCGGCCCACGCTCTTGACAGCGTTCAGGCCAAAGCGGATCCGCTCGCCGTCCGCCGTGAAGCCGCCGCGCGACACGTTGATGTCAGGCTGCTGGACCTTTATCCCCAAGCGCTGGCACTCCGTCGTGTACTCAATGACTTTGGATGTGTTGTCGAGCACGCTCGTCAGCAGCGCCGCCATGAACTCATGCGGGTAGTGGCATTTCAAATACGCAGTCTGGAACGCCACGTAGGCGTAGCAGGCGGCGTGGGATTTGTTGAACGCATACGACGCAAAGCTGATCATATCGTCGTAAATTTCGTTGGCGATATTTTCCGGCACGCCGTTGGCAACACAGCCTGCGCACTCCTTGCCCGGCTCCTTGCAGCCATGGACAAAGTGCTCACGCTCCGCCTCCATGACCTTGAGCTTCTTTTTACTCATGGCGCGGCGGACGTTATCAGCCTGGCCGAAGCTGAAGCCGGCCAGCTCGCGGCAGATCTGCATGACCTGCTCCTGATAGATGACAACGCCGTTCGTGACATCGACGATGTGCGCCATCTGCGGCGTCTTATAGGTTACATGGGACGGGTCCTTGCGGTTGCGCAGATAGGTCGGAATGGAGTCCATCGGGCCGGGGCGGTAGAGCGAGATCAGTGCGATAATGTCCTCGAGGTTTTTCGGGCGCATGCCGACAAGCACCTGCGTCATGCCCGTGGATTCAAGCTGGAAGATACCCTCGGTCTCGCCCTTTGCCAGCATCGCGTAGGTGTCGGGATCGTCATAGTCGAGGTTCGCAATGCGGAAATCCGGGTCCTTGCGGCGCACGGCCAGCTCGGTATCATGGATGACCGTCAGCGTGCGCAGACCCAGAAAATCCATTTTCAAAAGACCCAGACGCTCGATCTCCACCATGTTGAACTGGGTCACGGGCAGGCCGTCGTTGGTGGACAGCGGCACATACTCGGTAGCGGGGTCACGGGTGATGACGACGCCCGCCGCGTGGGTGGAGGCGTGGCGCGGCATGCCCTCGACCTTCAGCGAGGTGTCGATCAGCTCATGTACCTGATTGTCGGCGTCGTACAGCGTCTTTAAGTCGGGGCTGACCTCCAGCGCCTTTTTCAGCGTCATTTTCAGGTCTGTGGGGATGAGCTTTGCCACACGGTCCACGTCCTGATAGCTCATGCCCATAACGCGGCCCACATCGCGCACGGCGGCGCGGGCGGCCATCGTACCGAACGTCACGATCTGGGCCACATGGTCGCGGCCATACTTCTCGTTGACGTAGTCAATGACCTCCTGACGGCGCTCGTAGCAGAAGTCAACGTCAAAGTCGGGCATTGAGACGCGCTCGGGGTTCAGGAAGCGTTCAAAAATCAGATTGTACCGGATGGGGTCTATGTCGGTGATGCCGACGCAGTAGGCCGCCAGACTGCCCGCGCCGGAACCGCGGCCCGGTCCGACGGGGATGTCGTGGCTTTTGGCGTAGTTGATAAAGTCGTAGACGATAAGGTAGTAGTTCGTGTAGCCCATCGTCTTGACGACATTGATCTCATAGGTCAGGCGTTCCTTCAAAGCGTCCGTGACCCTGCCGGGATAGCGGCGCTCGAGGCCGTCCCAGCAGAGCTTTTCAAAGTATTTCTGGTTCTCCATGCCGTCCGGGGCCTTGAAGTACGGCAGCTTTGTCTCGCCAAAGGTGAACTCGAAATTGCACTGCTCGGCAATTTTGTTCGTGTTCTCGCAGGCCTCCGGCACCATCGAGAACAGGTCGTACATCTCGTCGGTGGATTTCAGGTAGAACTCGTCGGTCTGGAACTCCATGCGGTCCACATCGTTGATGGTCTTGCCGGTCTGGATGCACAGCAGAATGCTCTGCATCTTGGCGTCCTCTTTCGTGATGTAGTGGGCGTCGTTCGTTGCGACCATCGGGATGCCGGTCTCGCGCGCTAAGCGGATGAGCTGCGGCAGCACGGCCCGGTCCTCCTCAAGGCCGTGGTCCTGCAATTCGATATAGTAGTTTTCCGCACCAAACAGGTCACGGTACCACAGGGCCGTCTGCCTGGCGCGGTCGTAGTCCCCCGCCAGCAGTGCCTTGGGGATCTCGCCCGCGAGACAAGCAGACAGGCAGATCAGGCCGTCGTGGTATTTTTCCAGCAGCTGCTTGTCAATGCGGGGCTTTGAGTAAAAGCCCTCGGTAAAGCCGGCGGAGACCATCTTGATAAGGTTCTTGTAGCCTGTCTCATTTTTGCACAGCAAAATCAGGTGGTTGTTGCCGTCGATGCGGTTGACCTTGTCAAACCGGGTGCGGGTCGCCACATAGACCTCACAGCCGATGATCGGCTTGATGCCTGCGGCCTTGGCGGCGTCAAAAAACGCCACACAGCCGTACATGACGCCGTGATCCGTGATGGCACACGCCGTCTGCCCCATCGCCTTCAGTCGGTCAAACATCCGGTCAATGCGGCAGGCACCATCCAGCAGGCTGTACTCGGTATGCACATGCAGGTGGGTAAATTGTCTTTGGGTCGTTTCAGGCATTCGTTGCTTCCTTTTCGGTAGGCTCCGGGGCAGCATCCAGACGGGCGGCGGCCTCCTGGATCTTCTTCATGCGGTGGGAAAGCCCGGCCTTGCTGACCGGCGGGTCAAACTTCTGCGCCAGCTTGGCCAGCGGCAGGTCTGGGTACTGCATCCGCAGCCTGGCGGTGTGGCGCAGGGTCTCGGGCAGGGTGTTCAGCGCCCCCGCCGCCTGCAGCTTTTCAATCGCCAGCTGCACCTGCACGGCGGCATTCACGCTTTTGCTGATGTTGGCCGTCTCGCAGTTGGAAAGGCGGTTCGTCTTGTTGCGCATTTCATTGTACATGCGCTGGTCCATGATACGCATGGCCGCGCCGCCCGCGCCCATAAAGGTCAGCAGGTCCTCGATATGATCCGCCGCCTTGATGTAGATCGTGTTCGCGCCCTTGCGCAGTGCGCGGTGCGGGTGGAAGTTATGCTCCGCCAGCATGGCCTCCAGCTGTTGGGAAAGGTAATGCCGCGTGGAGAGGAACTCCAGATTATAGCTCTTTTCGGGGTCTGTCATCGTGCCGCAGCACAGAAACGCCGTGGCGATGAACGCCTGCATACAGTTTTGGCATTTGAAGTTTTCCGGGCGGATGCGCAGGGTCGGCTCCTTGCCGGTGTGGCCAAAGAGCGCCAGCATTTTGGCGACCTCGTCAGGGTCCTTCACGCTGAACTCATACACGGGGCCGGTGGGGCGCTCCTTGCTGATGACCGTCCCCTGCACGCCGCAGCGGCGATAGAGCTTTTGGGCAAAATGGGCCACGCCCTCATTTTCGGTTTGCAGAACAACGCCGCGGTCATCAAAGTATTTGCCAAAACAGGCCACCGCATACGCGGCGGCCATGTTGCAGCAGGGCTTTGAAATTTTGCGGCGCAGTATTTCGTTTTTCACTTCTTGAGAAAAGCTCAAGGCGGTGTTCTCCCTTATTATAGACTTCGGTTCACGTCGCGGTGCTGTACGCTGGGTGCGTAGCCGAGCTTCTTGCAAAATTCACCGATCTTACGCGCAAAGGTGATGGAGCGGTGCTTGCCGCCGGTGCAGCCCACCGCGATCATCAGCTGGCTCTTGCCCTCCTTCACGTAGAGCGGCAGCGCATATTCGAGCATATACTCATAGCGGTGCAGCAGCTCCTGCGACTCCTCGGAGGCCATGACGTAGTCAACGACCTCCTGATCCAGACCGGTCTTGTGCTTGAGCTCCGGCACATAGAAGGGGTTCGGCAGGCAGCGCACATCGAGCACGAGATCTGCCTCCTGCGGCAGCCCGTACTTGAAGCCGAAGGATACGACCATCAGCTCCATCGGGCTTTCGCCCTTGTCCAGGAACAGGCTGCACACCCGCTCCCGGTTCTGCGCCGCCGAGAGCAGCGACGTGTCAATGACATATTTTGCCTTATCGCGCAGCGGCTGCAGAAGGCGGCGTTCCCGCGCGATGGCCTCGGTGATGGGAATTTTCTCGGCGGCAGCCAGCGGGTGCTGGCGGCGCGTCTCCTTGTAGCGGCGCTGAATGGCTGCATCGTTGGCATCCAGAAAAAGAATATCGTAGTCGATCTTCTTTTCATCAAGGTCGGCCAGCGCCTCCTGCAGCTTTTCAATGCTGCGCACGCCGCGCACGTCCATGACGACGGCGACGCGGTTCAGCTGGTTTTCGCCCTGCAGGGCGAAGTCCACGATACGCGGCAGCAGCGCCACCGGGATGTTGTCAATGCAGAAAAAGCCGATGTCCTCCAGTGCGTTGACAGCCATTGACTTGCCCGCGCCGGAAAGACCGGTCACGATCAGAAAATTCATCTTCCCCACCGCTCTCTTATTTTACCACGCGAATTTCGCGTTCCAGCACAAAGCCGGTCCTGGCCTCAACAATTTGCCGGACCTGCTCGGTCAGTGCGACCACGTCGGCGCAGGTCGCGCCGCCGCGGTTGATGACAAAGCCGCAGTGCTTTTCACTGATCTGTGCGCCGCCCACGGTAAAGCCCCGCAGGCCGCAGTCCTCGATCAGCTTGCCCGCAAACGCGCCCTGGGGCCGCTTGAAGGTGCTGCCGGCGCTCGGCCATTCAAGGGGCTGCTTTTCCCTGCGCTTGCCCAGCAGCTCCTGCATACGGGCCAGCACAGCGGCTCCGTCACCGCGGTGCAGCACCACCGTGGCCGACAGGATGCACCAGTCGGGGTTCTGCTCAAAAATGCTCGTGCGGTAGCCCATGGCCAGGTCTGCCGCAGGCAGTGTGCGCAGCTGCAAATCACTGTCAAGGAAGGTCACGCTCTCCAGCACGTCCTTCAGCTCACTGCCGTAGGCACCGGCGTTCATATAGACCGCACCGCCCACCGTACCGGGGATACCGCAGGCAAATTCCAGACCCGTCAGGCCCAGCGTCTGCGCCTTGCTGCACAGCCGCCCCAGCGTCTGCCCGGTCCCGGCGGTGATGCGCACCACGTCCGTATCAAGGCCGGAGTTTTCCATCCCGGACAGGCCGCGCATGTCAATGACTGTGCCGTCAAACCCGGCATCGTCAAACAGTGTGTTGGAGCCGTTGCCGAGCAGGTAGACGCGGACACCATTTTCCCGGCAGAGCTGCAGGGTGCGGCGCAGCTGCTCTGCATCCCGGGGCGTACACCAGAAGGCTGCCGGGCCGCCGATCTTAAACGTCGTGTGGGGGGCCAGCGGCTCCCCCTGCGCAAAGGGCAGCTGCTGTGCCGTCAGCGCCGCGCACAGAGCCGTGATCGTCTGTTCCTGCATGGAAACCTCCGTAGTATCAGCGTTTTATCAAATAGAACTGCCCAGTGCGGCAGCGCCGATCACACCTGCATCGTTGTGCAGCTGGCAGGCGCAGATGACCGGGAACTTGCCGGTGGTGATGTTCCGGGTCTCGTTCTCCGCATAGGCGCGGACGGGGGCCAGCAGGACCTCGCCCTGGTTGGACACACCGCCGCCGATGCAGATGACCTCCGGCTCGAACGTGTTGATGACGTTGGCGATGCCGACGCCGACATACTCGATCCAGCTGTCGATGACCTTCCGGGCGGTCTCGTCACCCTTGGCAGCGGCATCAAAGGCCAGCTTGGCGTTGACGTGGTCGATGTCCTGGGTCATCTTCCACATAATGGTGTTCTTGTCGGCCTGCATGGCGGCCTTCGTCTCGCGGGTCAGTGCGCTGGCGGAGGCGTAGCGCTCCCAGCAGCCCCTGCGTCCGCAGGTGCACTGGATGCCGTCCTTGACAATGACGTTGTGACCCATTTCACCGGCGGCGAAGTTGAAGCCGCGCAAAATCTTGCCGCCCAGGATAATGCCGCTGCCGATGCCGGTGCCTAAAGTAATGACGACCGCATCGTTGTACCCCTTTGCACCGCCCGCAATGTACTCGCCGTAGGCGGCGGCGTTGGCGTCGTTCTCGACATAGACCTTGCAGCCGAGCAGGGCCTCGAGGTCCGGGCCGAGGTTCCAGTCGTAATAGCCGAAGTTCGTGTTGAAGCCGACGAAGCCGGTGGTAAAGTTCACGCTGCCGGGCGTGCCGATGCCGACATATTTGATGTCGGCAAAATCGACCTTATTATCCTGGGCCACGGTGCGGCACAGGTCGGCCAGTGCCTTTTCCAGATCCTCCGCCGGGCGCGGCAGACGGGTGGCCCAGGTCAGCTTGCCGACGATCTCATAATTTTCGTTGACAATACCGGCGGTCATTGTGGTGCCGCCCAGGTCGATACCAATCGTGTATTTGCTCATAACAAAATTCCTCCTACTTCTTCTGCACAGGGCTTGCCGTGCAGTTGTAATTCCTGTACCAGATTTTCCCGCGTCGCGTTCACGATCAGCTCCTGCGGGAACTGCATTTCCTCCAGCATGGCGTAGAGGGCCGTCAGGCCGTGCCGCAGCTGGTGGGTGCTGTGGGCATCACTGTCCACTGAAATATGACAGCCGTTGGCAAGGCAGGCCCGCAGCAGGGCGCGCATATTGGGGATGCCGTCCCTGCGGACGTTGAACGAGTTGCCGTTCAGCTCCACGACCTTGTGATTTCGGGCAAATGCCTTCGTGACAAGGTCGTAGTCATAGCGATAGTTTTCCTGCTCGGAGTGACCGATGATGTCGACATAGGGGTTCTCGGCCACAGCCAGCCAGAGGCGGTTAGCCTCCCTGCGGGTCAGCAGACCCGGCACGCAGGAGCTATGGATGGATGCGACGACCCAATCCTGCTCTTTGAGCTGGCTTTCCGAAAGGTCCAGCCCGCCTTTGGTGTCCATGACGTTTGCCTCCGCTCCGTAGAGCATGACGACACCGCCGATTTCCCGGGGCATCGCGCTCCAGTTCTGGAAGTGCCAGGCGTGGGGCGAATCCGGCATGGCGGGCGCATGGTCGGTCACAGCCAGCGCGCAGTAGCCGATCTCCTTAGCAGCTGCGGCCATTTCCGTAAAAGTATTGTATGCGTGCGTTGCGCACAGGGTATGCGTGTGCAGGTCTGCGATCATCTGCATGGAACGGAAAAACCTCTTTTATTTTGTAATGTCGTCTGCCAGGCCCAGCTGGGTCAGCAGCTCCTTGGCAGCGTTGTAGCCCATCTCCTTCTGGCGGTTGTTGATGGCAGCCGTTTCCAGAATGACGGCCAGGTTACGGCCCGGCATAACGGGAATGAGCATGCTGGGCACCTTGACACCGAGGATGTCGTAATACTCCGTCTCCAGGCCCGTGCGGTCATAGTTCTTGGTGCGGTCCCAGGGCTCAAGCTGGACGACCATCTCGACCTCGACGCTCGAGCGGACCGAGCCGATGCCGAACACCCGCGCCACGTTGATAATGCCGATGCCGCGCAGCTCAATAAAGTGGCGGATGTTGGCGGGCGCGGTGCCCAAAATTTTGCGGTAGGATACCCGGCGCAGCTCAACCGCATCATCAGCGATCAGGCGGTGGCCGCGCTTGACGAGCTCAATGGCCGTCTCGCTCTTGCCGACACCGGAGTCGCCCAGAATCAGGATGCCCTCGCCGTAGACCTCGACAAGCACGCCGTGGCGGGTGATGCGGGGGGCCAGCTCAGTGTTCAGGGTCGTGATGAGCTGCCCCATCAGGGCGGACGTCATCTCGGTGGACATCAGGATCGGCACACCGTACTGCTTGGCAAACTGCATCATTTCGGAAAGCGGCTGCATGCCGCGGGTCAGCACGATGGCCGGCGGCTGGAAGGAGAACAGCTTTTCCAGATGGGTGTTGCGCAGTGAGGTGGACAGCTCATCCAGATAGGACATCTCGGTCAGGCCGATGATCTGGATGCGTTTGCTGTCAAAGTTTTCGTAGTAACCGGCCAGCAGGATGCCCGGACGGTAGACCTCGGTGGCTGTGACCTGAATTTTATCCAGCTCACAGGGGGTGTAGGCAATCGTCAGGTTGGCTTCCTCGGCCAATTTTGCAAGGGAAACAGAGAATTCGGACACAGTGGAACGCCCCTTTCCTAGTTTCAAACATTATTTTCTATTATACCGTACCCGCCCGTTTTTGTACAGAGGGCGCGGGCGCACAATGTTAAAAAAATACCCGCTGTTTTTGTGGAAACAGCGGGCGGAGCTTTATATTTGGGGGCACAGGGCGGCAAGGCCGGTGCGCAGCGTTCTTTGCAGCCAGAGCAGCGCGTGCGCTGCGGCAAATGTTGCGGCCAGATAGACGACAAACAAAAACGCCGTGTCCCGCCGGGACAGCACCGCCAGATCAAAGTGCGCGGCCAGCTCCTGGATCAGAACGTGATGCACAAGGAACACCGCGTAGGATATTTTGGCAAGCTGTGCGCCCACCGCGCGGGGCCACGGGCGGTCCAGCAGCGGAGCCGCCAGCGCCAGCAGGATGAACACCCCGGCACCGGCCAGTGCGCAGGTGATCTTACCGTCCCAGGGCTGTGCCAGCACGGCCCCCGCCAGCAGCAGCGGGGCCACAATATACCGTGTGCGTCCGGCGAGCGTTAAAAACGTCATGCCGAACAGAAATTCCGGGATATGCACGGCCACAAGCCGCGCGTCCCAGCCCAGCAGGTGCACCGGGATGCAGACCGCCAGCGTCAGCGCCCAGGTCAGCCACGGCCTTTTGCGCAGCCCCCGCTGCAAAAGCGGGAACAGCAGGTATAAAAACAGGATGCTGCCGAGGAACCACTCGCCCACACAGGCAAAGTCTGTTCCGACCCAGCCCGCGGCAACGGCAAAGTTGTCGAGACCCAGAAGCGTCAGCACCAACGTGACGGTCCTGGCCCCGCCGAAGCTGCCGGGGTGCGCCACAAACCGATAGCTGAACACGACGAACCACGCGAGCCAGAACAGCGGGTAGACAGCCCTCGCGCGCCTTTTGTAAAACTGCGCAGGGTTCTGCTCCGCCGGGACGGTCAGCGCCAGCGATGCGCCGGACACAATGAAAAACAGCGAGGAACCGAAATCTCCCAGATAAATGCCCAGCGGCAGCGTGCTGGTAAAGAGCTTGTGCGGCAGCGTAAAATACCCCGTGACCGTCGCGTTGAAATGCACAATCAAGATGCAGATCAGCGCTGCGGCACGGACAAGATCAAGATAAAACAAGCGTTGCTTTTTGATGGGTGGTCTCCCCTTTTACTTTTGCAGTCTGTGCTTGACGAGCCGCCCCAGCTGCTTGGCTACAGCGGCAGGCTGAGCGGCGGCGGTCTCATACTCATTTAAAATATCCGCCCGCGCCGCGGACCGGGTCAGCGGCTCAAAGGCGGCGGTATAGGCACCGTTTTTCTGGGCGGTCAGGGCCAGCTTCCAGGCGTCACGCTGGCTTGTGCAGGCGGGGATGCCGTCCGGGAAGGCAGACTCCCGCACAAGCACCCAGCCGCAGTTGGGCGCGGGCGGCGGGTCACTGCCGACGGGCACGGATACCTCCTGTGCCAGTGCGTCCTTCTCCCGCATCCAGGCGGCGCGGCGGGCGGCGGTGCAGCCCTGCCACAGCGGCAGAGAGGGGCTTAACACCCCAAGCATCGGATTTTTTTCAAACAAAGCAGCAGCTTCTGCCAGCAGTGTGTCCGCGTCGGCGGCTGTCTGCCGGTTATACCAGTCGGTCACGGGGTCCGCGGTGGGCTGTTCGTAATGAAGCAGCCGCAGGCCCAGCTCGTTCAGGTCGGGCGTTTTCCCTGTCGGTGCGCCGACAGGATAGCACCAGTGCAGGTTTTGGGCAAGGACTGAAAGCGGCTGTGTTTTTAACAGCGAGACCAGCAGCAGCTCCAGCGGAAAATCCGTATAGGCCGTCACATAGTCGCATAGCTCCCGCGCGGCGAGGCCGTCCGTGCGGCGCAGTTCATCCGCATAGGGCGTGAACAGGCTACGCCGTTTGAAAAACGGGCAGCCGCGGTTTGCCAGCAGCTCCCGCGGGCAGGCCATAATGGGGTTTACAAAAACCGGTTTCAGGTCGTCCGTCTGCACGTAGGTATCCCAGGCATAGCCCCTGGCGGCAAAATATGGCGTGAACCGCGTTTCGTGGCGGATGATAGACTGCTCGTAGCTGGCCGGCAGTTCCATTTCCTGCCAGTAGCTCCAGAAATCATCACTGTTGAACAACCGCGGGCGCACCGCAATAAAATGGGATTGCAGATGCTCGGGCACTGCGCCGCCAAAGCGGCGGCTCTGCATGGCGTAGTGGCGGGTCAGCCCCCAGAAGTCCAGCTCCGGGCGGGCGTCCATCGCGGTGAACATCGCCGCCAGTGAGCAGACCGGCCCGGCCAGCGTGTAGTTCATCAGGACGATCTCCTCATACTCGGCCAGCTTCTCCCGGCCCAGAGTCAGCAGAGCCTCCCTGTATGCGCCGACGTCGAAACCGACGTTTTCCCGTTCGATGCGGCCCGCACCGGACTGGCGCACCCAGACGCGGTCCGCCGGGGCAAGCGTGCCGTTGGTGACGAATACGACCCTGCCGTATTTTTGCACAGCCTGTACCGCAATGCGGCAGGCCGTATCGATGCAGCCTGCCGGGTCATAGTGAAAGTAGATGACCAGTCGTTTCATGCGTTGTCAGTCCTCATAGGGGCCTTCGTGGGGGCCAAAGATAGCGCGCTTGGTGTTGATGATGACCTTGTAGGAGCCTGCGGGCAGATTGTCCCGCAGCCAGTTGCGCGCGTGACGGCGGCGGCTGTCGGAGTACGGGCCGTAGTGGCTGAATAGGTGGTGCTTTTTGTAGGCAAAGCCGGTGGCCGAGCTGACCGCACCATAGAAGGTCGTGCAGTCAAACACGCGGGCCAGCGGGCGGATCACGCCGCCCGCGTAGGCCTGCATCGTATCGTTGTGGGTCACGGCGTAGCTCTTGCTCATGACCACTGCCGGGTAGTAGCCAGCGCTCTGGGCCACAAACGGATAGACGCGCTCAATGGCATGGCTGATCGTGCCGTCCTGGGGCAGCGGCTCGGGCGGGAAGTCCGAGTGCTGCCAGCCGTGGTCAAACAGCGGTGCCAGTGCCTTGGGGCGGAACCAGAACACACTGCCGTAGGGCGCAATGGGCGATTTTTCACCGGAAACAGGCGCATCGATGCCAAGGTCTTTCATCAGCTTTTTCGTGTTTTCAAAGTTCGGGCCCCAGCCGCCGGAGCACATATTCATGAAGTAAAGTCCGTGCGTCGGGTACGGCGGGCAGAGAATGCCGAGGTACGGGTCCTTCTCAAACTCGCACAGCACATTCAGCACATGAGCAGCGTTTTTGCAGACATTCTCATTGCAGACATAGCCAAAGCTCGCGCCAACGCTGCCGGGGCGGGTCTGGATGGCTTTTTTGTCGTGCATGAAGCAGGCGTAGTCATAGTCCCGCAGCTGCGGGGCCAGGTCACAGAGGAAGGCGCCGACGTCGCGGCCCTGGTTCTCCACCACGGTCACGGTGACGCTGCGGACGTTCAGGTCCGCAAAAGCGGCCTCGATCTGCGGCTTCTTATCAGCACTGCTCGTCGAGATGAAAATATCCGTCTCTGGCGGGAACTTTGCCGCAAACGCCTTGCTGGAATCCAGCATATCCATGAAATACAGGTGCATGGCCAGCGCAATGCGGCGGTTTTGGCGGATACTCTGTGCCGTTGCCTCGTCCAACACCGTCGGCTCGATGATGCGGGTCAGTGCGAGATTGCGGGTAAAATCGTACGGGTGCATCGTGCGGATCATGTTCTTCCAGATGAGGTCCATCGGATAGTCCGTCTCGTCCCGCAGATAGTCGTACAGCTCCTGCACCGGCTCACCTGCCGTGTCGTTGAGATAGGCCTCCAGCTCGTGCATAAAGCTGCGGCGCTTGAACAGCGGGCATTTTTTCTCCCGCAATAAAAGCGTCGGGCAGACGAGCAGCGGATAGTCTGTGAAGTCCTTCAGATCGTCGGTTTTCACATAGACATCCCACTTGAAGCCCTTATCCTCAAACTGCTTGGTGAACACAGCCTCGTATCGCTGCACCGAGTCGGTGTAGCTCTCGATCATCGGCATGTTGTCCCAGTAGGCCTGCAGCTCCGGGTTCTGCACAAAGCGCCGACGGTAAACGATGAAGTGAGACTGGATGTGTACGGGCAGATAGTTATACAGGTGCTTGCCCTTGAAGGGGTTCGACTTGGCACCGTGGTGGATGGACAGGCCCCAGAAATCGAGATCCTGGTTTTCCCACATGGCGTCGAACATCTCTTTCAGCGGGCGCACAGGACCCATCAGGGTGGAGTTCGTCATGACGATCTCGTCAAATTCCGAGAGCTTCGCCCAGCCGTAGGAATCCAGCGCGGTCTTGTACGCCCAGACGTCAAGACCCTTGTTCTCGCGCACGATGATGTTGTCGGTAAACTGCGAGAAGGCCGCGCGGCCCTGCTCGCTCAATTTGCCGTTGCAGACAACGACCAGCTCGGTCAGGTTCTTATTCAAGTCGGCAAGGTAGTAGGTGATAAAATCATCCACGTCGCCGTTTTTTTCGTAGAAGAAAAAGATGCCCAATCGTTTCATTGCGTTTTTCCTTTTTGTATGTTATGCACGCTTGCAGGTATCGTTTGCCAGAATACAGTTGATTTTTGTCGGGTCGCCCCAGGTGCCCGGGCTGTCATACGGACGGTCCGGGAACGCGCCGTAGTCGAGCTTGATCTTGTAGTTCTTGTCGCGCAGGAACTGCTCCACGCGGTCCGCCAGACTCATCGGCTTGCCGGTGCAGACATTGATGATGCCGTTGATCTCCTCCTGCACACTGGCGGCCACGATCATGTTGGCCAGCTCGTCCACGTCGATGAAGTCATAGAGGTTGCTGCCGCTCGTGAACGGGAAAGTTTTTTTGCCGTCCTGCTCGGCTTGGGTGATCTTGGCAAAGATCGAGCTGCCGTGCACCTCGTCACCTGTGATATAGTATGCGCGCAGCCAGTGCAGCTTGCAGGGGGAATCCACCAGCGTCAGCATCATGCTCTGACGCAGGGCGTTCTTGGCAATGCCGTACTGGCTCTGCGGCTTGCAGGGCGTGCTCTCATTGATAGCACCCTCCCAGTAGCCGACCTCATGCATCGTGCCCATGACGCTCAGGTCCTTCAGGCCGCCGTCGATCAGCGTGTTCAAAAACGTCACATGGCTGGACAGATCCTTCATGTGGGCTGCGGAATTATGGCGGAAGCCGTCGCGCCAGGCCAGATGGATGCAGACGTCCGGGCTGCCCAGCTTGCGGTACAGGTCGGCGTCACCGCCGAACAGCGGCACATCGCAGAACTCGGCGCGCTCGTCGACGCCCTTGAAGTTAAAATCCGCCGCAATAACGCGGTAGCCGCGGTCCAGCGCATTTTTTACGACATGGCGGCCAATGTAGCCCGCTGCACCGGTAACAAGAATCGTTTTCATAACTGTTCCTCTCTGACCGGCAGCAGATCGTAGAGCTTCTGCAGCCGCATCTGGTATAAAAGCAGTGCCATTGTTTGTTTTTTATTGTGCCCTGCGTCGTGCAGGGTGTCCAGCAGACTGCCCGGGTACTGGGCCAGGGCCTCCCGCAGCGTGCGCCAGGCCTTGCGGCGCAGCACGCCCGGGGCGTGTGCGTCGCGCAGCTGGT